>Ga0164315_10000008_pt1 | contig 89837 bp, 151 predicted proteins | sample GuaBasSedimGuay6_FD_113737 | JGI IMG/M metagenome (GOLD analysis project Ga0164315, IMG submission 113737) | Subseafloor sediment microbial communities from Guaymas Basin, Gulf of California, Mexico - Guay6, Core 4569-2, 0-3 cm | ecosystem: Environmental > Aquatic > Marine > Hydrothermal vents... | reverse complement strand
GTTGATTCAAGAAGAAATAAATGGTCAAAAACTGATGAAGCTAATTTGTTGAATACTTATGACCGCGTAACATTGATGTATAAAACTGGTTCAGAACAATTAAAATAAATTAAATATTTATTTCACAATTAAAATTATTCATGTATAATTAACCTACACTCAAAAAACAAAACGGATTAAAAAATGAAAACTATCTCAATACAACGTGACGAAATTACTGACGAATTTGATACCCCTGAAAAATTCTCTGATGATATTATGGAGTTATTATTCGATGGTTATTCTGTGGAAGGCGAATCTGTAACCGGCCAAGCAATATCCTATTTACAAACCCATATAAAAACTAAGGGCTGGAGATTTGCAAATTGGGATTTTGAAAACATATTATCTCAAGCTGGTTTTTTAATTACTACGGGCACTAATTCACGGAATCAAACATGTATGGTTGTTTACCTTTAATAAATAATTGGTAAAAAACCACCAAAAAATCTAATAAACCGGTTCTTTTTTACTCAAAAGGACTGGTTTTTTAGTATTAGAGGTTGTATGCTTCTTCCTTAATGCAATCAATTGCAATGAGGAAAATATGCCTGTCACAATTAAAAAGAAGGATGATGAGGTTGGCAATGCCATGGGCACTCAGTCATCTGTCACATTAGTTAAAGCCAAAAAAGTATCTAAAGCTGAAGGTGATGTTCTTCAATCTAATGCATTATTGATTGATGATATTTTTTCTTTAGATTATTTTGATGCTGAATCAAGCCCTAATGCCAAAGTATTAAAACCTCCATTTAATCCAAGTACCTTATCATCTTTTTGCCAAGAAAATAATGCACTTGGTCAGTGTATTGCGGCAATGGAAGTAAACATTGATGGCACTGGGTATGAAGTTACTGCTTCAAATGGTGGCGAAGAACAAACGGATGCTGAGAAAAAAGAAGCGGAAGGAATCACTGAATTCTTTGATGAGATTTTTCCAACTAAATCATTTATTACTGTTCGCAGAGAACTCCGTAGAGACCAAGAAGCTTCTGGTAATTCTTATTTGGAAGTATTGCGGTCTATTAGTGGTGATATTGTTTTTGCCAAAGCTTTAGAATCGGTAAGTATGAGACTGCTTAAATTGGATGACCCTGTTCCAGTTTCCGTAACTATTATGAGGTTCGGTTCTGAACAAAACGTAACTATCATTAAACGGGAACGTAGATTTGTTCAAAAGATTGGTGATAAAAGTATTTTCTTTAAAGAATTTAATGCAAGTCGGGACTTAAATAAATGGACTGGTATTTGGGCTGAACAAGGTCAGAAATTACCAGTAGAAGATAGAGCTACGGAAGTTATACATTTTTACCCTATTCGTGATGTTACAAGTCCTTATGGTTTACCAAGATGGATTAATCAGATACCTTCAATATTGGGTTCCAGAAAAGCCGAAGAATTAAATCTCGATTTCTTTAATGCCGGTGGATTACCTCCAGCTATTATTGCTATCCAAGGTGGCGAATTAACGGAACCTGTAAGAAAACAATTAAACACTTACTTATCTGGTAAAGGGGCAAGCAAGCATAGAGCCGCTATTATTGAAGTTCAATCAACCGGTGGCTCATTAGATTCTGCTGGTAATGTTCGGATGACCGTAGAAAGGTTCGGTGCGGAACGACAACAAGACTCGATGTTTGAGAATTATGATTCTCGTTGTGAAAAACGGGTAAGGTCTAGTTTTCGATTACCTCCAATGTTCGTAGGTAAAGCAGATGATTATTCTTTTGCTACCGCCTTCGCTTCTTACACTGTTGCAGAAGCTCAAGTATTTCAACCAGAACGGTCTGAATTCGATGAGATAATGAACAACACTATTATGAAGCATATAGCTCCAGGATTTACTTTCCGCTCATTACCGTTAGCAGTTCGTGATGCCACACAACAACTGAAAGGAATTGAACTTTCAAAAGATGCATTAGATAAAGAAGGATTTATTAAGGCTATTAATGAAGTAACGAACATGAATCTTAAAATACCCGAAGGTGTGGCAAGTGAACCGGTTGTTAAGCCCACTGAGGAGCCGGTAGAGGGGGAAGAAGATAACGCTGATATAATCAATGCATTGGGTAGACAATCAACCCCACAAGGAACACAGAAGGTTTCTAAGATTGACCCTATGGAAATGATTGAGCTTGCCGGAACTTGGGCGGCTTATAGTTCTGGGGCTGATACTAAAATTGACCCCCTACCACTTTATGAAGTTATAAAGTCAATGCCTGATGACCAAAGAACTTTATTTGATGCTTACGTTTCCATTAAATTAATGTCAGGTTTTGATAATGACCCTGAAGGTGCAACTGAATTGATGGGTGCGGCTACAGATATTTTAATGATGAAACATGAATGCTGCGACCAAGATCACGGGACTTAAAAAATGGCAATCAAGAATGAAGCATTCTTGGTTTTGGAGTTCTCATTAGCAAAGAAATTGGACACCGCGACCAAGAAAGAATATTTACCTAAAGTAAAACGGGCGGCTAGTGCGGCTCGTAAAGGTGATTTCAATAATGCCCGTGATGAAATAAATAGCATCAATCTTACCAAGGCTGTTATAGCTCAAAGACAGTTTATTGAATTGATAGGGATGCAGGCTATTTTATTCGGGGCACGGGATTTTTCTGCGGCAAAGGACACTGGTTTTGCAGGAAAACCACCACCAGAACAGCTTAAAAAGGCCACTGACACGATTATTAGAATGATTGTGTTGAACACTACCGAATTGATTAAGAAAAGTGCCCACAGGCTTTTAGATTTAGAAGAGGTGGCTCAAAAAGAATCAGAGTTTGTTACTCAAAAAGGAGCAACAAGTGGTTTTGTCCGTAGCTTTACTTCAAATGTGAGTAGCAACGGTAAAAGCATGATAGATATTGGTTCCAGTTTGCACACCTCCAGATTAGCAAGTTGGGGATTTACTACTGAAGCATCATTACTAGGACACACTTCTTTTATGGTTTCAGAAGTAATGGATGGTAGGACTTGTCCTGTTTGCAGTGCAATGAATGGAAAAGTGTTCCCAGTAGATACTGCTAAATTAAGATTAGAGGGGGTATTAGATGTTACTGACCCAGAACAATTAAAGTCTATGGCACCGTGGCCTAATCAATCAAAGCAGGGCATTAAAAAACTCCAAAGTATGTCAGACGGTGAACTTATAAATGCTGGCTGGGATACCCCTCCTTATCATCCAAGATGCCGAGGCGTATTAAGAAGAACTGATAAAGAGGCTCCATTATCTGTACCAACTATTCCATTACCTATTGCGACTGAAGCAGTAGAAGCACAAACTGTTAGAGAAGTGGTACCTTTACTTGACGTAGCGGATACTGGTTTTTATGATAAGGGTAGGGAATTTGTTACCAGTAATGGTATAAGAGAACAAGCAGGTAGCATTGAGTATGCTTGGGTTTATGATAAAAATGGCTCTGCTATAATAGCTAAACGTGGTGAGAAAAACGCAGTTGCTTTTAGTCCTGAAGAAATGACTGCTATGAAGGAAGCAGAGGATGTGGTGTTGGTTCACAACCACCCCAGCTCACAATCATTATCACCTGCTGATTTCAGCATAGCAGGTAATATAAATGGGACTATTGTTGCTGCAAGCAATCAAGGGAATGAATACTTAGGTAGGATGTTACAACCCAAAGGATTCATAGAAAAAACAGATAAAATTTCCGATTTGGTTTATAAAAAAGCGGATACTTTATTGAAAGGGAAAATAACCGTAGCAGAAGCACAAAGTAATCATTGGCACGGGGTTAATTTAGTTCTTCGTGATTTAGGTGTAGTTGAGTATGAGGCTATTTTAGCAACCCAGCCGTCAAGTCATTACTTGAATGGGATGAAAGAGATAGTAGAGGAAATAAATAGAGGGGGTATATTGTAATGGATATTCTTTTAATAGATTCACCTGTAACTAGGTATTCTTCAGAAGAGGAAATTATTGAATGGATTGCTGAATTAGAATCCAAAGAAGAAACCACTGAAGTTATAAAGGCAATAAAGGATGCAAAAAAAGATTTAAAAAATAGAATTAGCACTGAATAATAATATTTACTTTAAATTAAATTAAAAAACTTTGTGCAATTGATTGCAATAACTAAAAAGAGGTAGTAAATTTAAACCATGATAATGCTTCTGAAAAAATTAGATGACGAATTGCAAGTGGTGTATGGGGAAGTTTATGCTCCAAACGTGCCAGATTCTCAGGGCGATTTTATGACTGAAAAAGAAGTCGTAAAAATGGCACATGAGTTTATGAAACACGGCTCTCTTACAGCGATTGATACTAATCACGATAATGAAGAAACAGGTTCTATTGTAGTAGAGTCTTATATAACCAATGCCGATGACCCTATCTTTGTAGATGGTGCTTGGGTTGTTGGGGTTCACGTTCCAGACCCAGAGATTTGGGCACTGATTAAGAATGGCGAATTAAACGGCTTTTCTATGGAAGCACTGGTAAAGGCAACATCCAAGGTTATTGAATTGGAAGTGCCAGATACTATTATCGGTGAAACCCTATCTGATAACACTGAACACACGCACGAATTTACAGTTAAGTTTGATGAGCAGGGAAATTTTCTTGGTGGGAGTACAAACATAGTCAATGGACATGTTCACACCATTTCTAAAGCTACGGTTACTGGGGAAGCTGAAGGGCATACCCATAAATTTTCTATCGTAGAAAGTATGGAGGGATTTGAAGTTGCCTAAAATTAAGATGAACGCTAAGGAGTTGGAGGATGCGAAAGTATCTTTTATTTCTTTGGTCACTAGACCAGCAAACCGGATACCGTTTAGAATAACGAAGTCCGATAATGATAATTCAAAAGATGGGAGTTTACCTATGTTCAATTTGAGCAGCGTTTTTAAACGTGATGGCGAGCCTTCAAAACAAGTGCCTACGGTTACGGCATTAGCTATTCGTAAAGAAGATGCTGATAAGCTTTTACCGATTCTTGTTGAGAAAGGTTTTAAAACTGATAATACAATCGAGCGTGAAGATGCTTTGATTTTGAAACAAGTAGATGACTTCAATGAAGATGAAGTTATGGCTTTTAAAATGAGTGATGACGTTGTAGCTATGGTTAGCAATGTACAAAAATCATTCCAACCTTATACAGACAGTATTTCTTTTGCAGAAAATATTGCTGGTGCGGGATTCATGCCTGGAGTATTTACTGCTACCGATGCATTGATGGATACTTTCCATAATATCCTACGCAAAGCTGATAACTCGACTGATGTTCGTGCGGATATGGCTAAAGCTATTGGCGAATTTGGGTCATTCGTGACGGCATTAGCTACAGATTTACCGGAAGTGGTTTTTAAACTCGAAGGTAATTTGATTGCTAAAGAAGAAGGTGAAACTGAAACTGTTGCCGAAACTACTGAAGATGAAACTTCTGCTGATGAAGCTAATAGTGATGAAGCAACCGCTGATGCCGAACAAACCAGTGAAGAATCTTCACAAACAACCGAAACCGCGCAAGATGAAGTAGCTGATACAGCCGCAACTGAAGATGCAGGTACGGAAGAAACAACCCAAAAAAGTGAAGCTGATGTAGCCGCTGAGGAAGCATCTGCAATCAATGAAGCTGTTGCTGGGGATATTGACCAAGACATTTTGAACCCAAACGTAACGAAGGGTGAAGGTGATGAGAGTGGTGAATCTGAAACAGAATCTACGGATACTGATAAAGATGAAACCGTGAGCAAGGACGATTCTAACTCTGAATTGATGACTTTATTGAAGTCAATGCAGACACAGATTGAAGATGGATTATCTGGTGTAAAAACTTCTTTAGTTGCGGTTGAAAAATCGAACGAAGAATTAACGACCAGAATAAGTGCAGTAGAAAAAGTGGCTAAGTCTGCTGATGAAGCTGTTAATGGTACTGTTGTTGTTGGTAGTGATGTTGTACACAGTGAAAGCTTGGGCAATCAATCTCGCACAATGAAGAAAAATGATGCTGATGATTCTCTATGGGAAGGCACTTCATTAGATAGCATTGTTGGGCACTAATAAGTAATCAGTAATCAACCTTTGTTTTTTTAATAAATTTTATAAATAGGAGTTCAATAATGGACAACGCAGAACTAATGAAGAAAGCAGACTGGGCAGTTGGTGATTTATCAACTGGCGGCCTTTTAACTGCTGAACAATCAAACAGCTTTATCCGTAAGCTTTTGGTACAACCAACGATTTTACGTCAAGCTCGTTCAGTAACAATGAACAGCCCTCAACGTAATATCAATAAGATTCAATTTGCTTCACGTATCTTACGCCCTGGGGTTTCAGGTACAGCTCTTTCAGTAGGTGACAGAAGCAAACCTATTACAGAGCAAGTTCAATTGAGTACTAAAGAAGTAATCGCTGAAATTCGATTACCTTATGATGTTATTGAAGATAACATTGAGCGTGGAAATATTGGGGCTCAAACTGACACAGGTGGTTCGCCTACTTCTGGCGGTATCAAAGACACTATTATGACTTTGATTGCGGAACGTGCGGCATTAGACTTAGAAGAGTTAGCTCTATTAGGGGACACTGGTTCTGGTGATGCATATTTAGCATTGGTGGATGGTTACTTGAAACAAGCTACAACTAATACAGTTGATAACTTGAGCGCAGGTATCGGTAAATCTATGTTCAAATCTGGTTTACAAGCAATGCCTGACCAGTATCTTCGTAACCTTAATAGCTTACGCCATTGGGTATCTGTTGATAATGAAATTGAGTACCGTGATTCACTATCTAACCGCGAAACTGGTTTAGGTGATTCTGTTATTCAAGGCACTTCACCTGTATTTGGTTTCGGTGTTCCTGTTGAAGCGGCTTCTTTGATGCCTTCTGCAAACGGTTTACTTACCAATGCCTTGAACTTGATTTTTGGTATTCAGCGTCAGATTCATATTGAAACTGATAAAGATATTTCGGAACGTGTTTACATTATTGTTCTGACTGCAAGAGTTGATTTCAAACTTGAAGAAGAAGATGCGGTTGTAAAATACCTAAACGTCTAATTTTTTCTGGTACGTTTTGTATGGAGCAGTCGTAGATAAAACTTCGATTGTTCCATGTGGAGCATTGTTTTTTACTTTTTGGAGTATATGATATGAAGTGTAAAGGTCGAGAGCATTTAGTTACTTCTGCAGATGTTTCTGCTGGTGCTATTGTTCTAAATTTTGCCAATGAAACAAGTGGTGGTGGTGCGGTGGTTCAAGTACGAACTGCGGCTGGTGTCACAAAGGCATGGGATGGTGCGGTATCTGTTTCTAATTCAGGTGCCGTTACAATCAATAACGCTGGTTCAGTTGATTGGGTTGATACTGATGTTGTTACTGTAATAGCATTCTAAGAGATACAAATGAAAATGGGGGTTTAGGCCCTCATTTCTTTTTTTAGTATAGGGGATAGAGAAATGAAAAAAATTAAATTAAATATCGGCAATAACTATATTGCTGGTGGTAAGAAATACGAAAAAGGCAAAAACTACGCTGTTTCAGATTCGGTAGGTAATTACCTTTTAAGCGTTAAAGATACCCGTGATTTATCTTACTTTGTATTAGCTGTTGAGGCAGAAGAAGTTGATTTTTCTGAGGAAGGAACAGATGCGGATACTGGTGTAGGCGAAGAAGATGCTGGTGAAGGCGATGCTGAAGAAGCTGGTGAAGAAGCTGGTGAAGATTTGGTAGACCCTGAAGGTGATGATGCGGAAGTTGATGCACCGGATGCCCCAGAAAAACCTGTAGTTGATGCGAAAAAAACTACACGTAAGACTGGCAAGAAAGAAAAAACTGTTCAAGTTTAATAGGTAAGTATCATGGCAAAATTAGCAACCGTAGAAGCGTTAAGAATAAGACTGAATCTTGGTGATATAGATGACGTTAATCTTCGGGCATCTGCGGCATTAGAATCTGCCACGATACATTTATCTTCGCTTCTTAGAACTAGATTTGAAAGACAAACCGTTGTAGATAAATATTGGATAGACCCTGAACAAGAACCTTGGAGGGGAAACTTTTTTGAAATTTATTTAACCAACGGTTTTGTTTTTGAAGATGCCGGTGCTTTGCCTGACCCTATAATTGTGGAACTTCGGTTATCAGAATTTATAGGTGATTTAGCTGTATCTGATATTGTTCCCGACACGATTTTAATTAAGGAATTAAATAAAGGCTTGGTGATGATAACCGATGACCCTGAAAGCAATATTAGCTTACCAAGGTTTAGACGGTTTAATCAGTTTTATATTCAAGCTACCTACACTTGCGGTTTTGAATCTTCAACTAATAAGTTTGGAAAAAATTATAAATTGGTTCCAGATTGGTTAGAAGAGGCGGCTCTACTTCAAGCCATGATAGCCTTTAATTCTGATTGTGGTGATGGTGAGAAGGTAAAAGATAGTGGTGCGGTAAACATTGCACAAAATAATGTAGTGGCTCTTGTAGAGCGATACATTAGGTATTATCCTTCGGCAAGAAAACCTATTCAGTAATGGCAGATTTGCTTCAAGTCGATATTCTTGGGATAGGTGATTTAATCAATACCTTTTCACGGGTTGAACAATCACTTATTGAGGAAGATGTTGTAGATGAAGCCGGTGCAATATTATTGAATAGAATCAGGACACGGTTTTTAGATGAGACCGACCCTGATGGTAGAAAATGGGTACGCTCACCAGCGGCAATAGCCGGTAAAGGTAAAGGCCGTAAGGGTAAAAGTTTCGCTACATTGTTTGATACTGGGGTATTGTTCCATAGCATACAATTATTTAAGCGAGGTAACGATGTAAGGGCTATTGGTACCGATGTTAAGTATGCACCTGTACACCAAAAAGGTCTTAATGGGAATGTGAAACGGGTGTTCTTGGGTTTCAATGATGAAGATGAAACCATAATACAGCAATTACTTATAAACAGAATAGAGAAGGCAAAAAATGGCTGACATAGTTTCAGATGCGGTGGCAGATTTAACGTCTAAATTGCAATTGATTTCATCTATTGCCAAGAAAACTGTTTACCTTTATGACCAAGATGATTTACTTGATGCCAAAAAGAAAATAGGGTTCCCTGCGGTTGGGGTGGTTTATGTTGGTATGCAAGGGAATAATGATTCAAGTAGAACTGGGTTAGCGGCAACCTTAGTTTGTGATATTTATTTGATAGGTGGGGAACAATGCAAGGATAAGATAGGTGATTTAAAATCCGGCTCAACATTATTACTTGATGAAATGAGAAGGGAAATTGCTTGTACTAAACTTGTAAGAGCTGGGGCACAAAGAAAATGGCAATTTGTTGCAGAGTCTCCAACTGAAATAAGTCCTGCGGTTTTGGGCTATGTTCAGCGTTGGAAAACGGTTGTGTTACTTACCAGTTGATTACTTTGTAAAGTAGTTGTACTCTTAACTATATTAGGTGGAATATGAAAAAGAATAAACAGAAACAAAAGGATGTTGTGAAAGCAAAAAAAGTTGATATTGTTCTTGAAAAGGAACATTACCATAAAGGGGATTTATGCGTGAAAGGGGAAACAATAGCAGTTACTCTTTTACAAGCAGAAAAATTAGAGGAAAACCGTATTGGCTTTCGAGTCAAGGTTTCAGAGTCGAGCGAAGATAGTCAGGGATAGCCCCTGATGAAACACTTATTAAATTTTATTCGGAGAAGTTCTAATGGCTGATGCTTGCGTAGAAAATCAATACTTCTCAGGTCAAGGGGCGATTCTAGTTGGAGACCGTGATGCGGTAACTGGCTTGCCACTGGGTTTACGTCCAGTTGGTAACGTATCTGCCTTGACTCTGGGTGTAGAAACAACAACTTTTGAACACAAAGATTCATGTACTGGTGTTCGTGGTATTGACCTTGAGATTGTTCAAGAAATTAATGCCACTATGACAATGACAATGGAATCCTTATTTAAGGAAAACCTAGCATTGGCATTGTATGGTACTTCAAATGAAGTTGCCGGAGCTACTGTATCTGATGAGGCTGTGTTGGGGTACCATGATTTATGGTCTCCATTAGCTAATATTCAAGTTTCTGCAGTAGTGGTAACTGATGTTGGTGCCTCAACAACTTTTGTGGAAAATACCGATTATGTAGTTAATTCAGTATCCGGTACTATTAAGGTATTAAGTACAGGTTCAATCACTGATGGCGAATTGCTTGAAGTTGATTATACTTTCGTAACACAAGAAAATATTGAAGCGGTAACTACCGGAACACCACCTATTAAAGTGGTACGTTTTGAGGGTTTAAATACTGCTGATACTAACAAACCTGTGGTAATTGATATTTATAAAGCTTCAATGCAACCACTGGCTGAGTTAGCATTGATTCAAGATGAAGTTGCACAAATGGAAATTGAAAGTAAACTATTATCGGATGCATTAAAAACATCTGGTAGTAAATATTTCAGAGTTCGTAAAGTAGCTTAACAAAATCCTCATAGGATAATTGTTGGGTGGGTGACACGAGGGGGAGAAATAAAAACCTCCCTCTCTTTTTTTTGCGTAGTGGAGAAGAGAAATGAGTTTAGCAGATTTAGTTGCTATTAAAGAGAAGATAGAGAGTCCTCACGGGGATTTTGAGGTTCAAGGCTTGACACTGGAGGCGTTAGCCGGACTGTTAAAAGAGCATACAAAGGAAATAGCTTCTTTGTTTGATGGTAAGCTGGATTTTACTGAATTGTTAAAGGAATCACCTGTACTCGTAGCGAAGCTCATAGCTTACTCAGCAGGGGAACCAGAACATATTGATAATGTAAAATCATTACCTTTTGGAGTGCAATTGATTGCATTGCAAAAAATCTGGGAACTAACAGCGGTAGATACTGCTGAATTGGGAAACATGATACGCAGTCTCACAGAGGGGATGGAAAACCTCGACCTACCGGCACCAGCAACGAAGAAATAATCTTCGATGATTGGCTTTCGGAACTTGAGGTAGCTGCGGAATATTTAATAGCTAATGGACATGCTATTGATAAAGTATTCACATACCCGATAAAACAGCTTTACGGATTTTTCAGCCTTGCAAAAAAACGACAATCCTCAGAACAGTTTACTAACATGATGCACATGCGTTTGGCGTATCATTCTGAGCATAAAGAATTTTTGAAACTCGCAAAGAAAATGGAAAAGGATAATGGCTGATACAACGTTAGAAATACTCATCAAGGCGAAGAATACCGCTTCAAAAGTCATTACTAAATTAAATGATGATTTTAAGAAGGCTAGTGAGGCCGCAAATAAATTAGGTAATGCTCGCGTAGACCGTTTGAATAATGGATTGCGTACCACTTCTGAGCGCGTAAAATCAACCAGCACTTCCTTACGTCAATTAGTCACACGTATCTCCACTTTAGCTAGAACCAAAATAACGGCTCTATCTAATCAATTTACTCAACTACGAAACCGGATGAGAGAAGCCGGTGCCCAGTCTCAACAGTTAGCTACTAGAATGAGAACTGTTGGTCAGGGTATTCGTAGTGCTGGTGTCGCTGCTGCCGCTTTTGGGGTAGCAATGGCTTTACCTATTGTTGGTGCCATTAAGCAATTTGTTAACTTTGAAAAAACAATGGCAAGGGTAAAGGCGGTTACTTCTGGAATTACCGAAAACGAATTTAAAGAAATGACCGAAGTTGCCAAGGAGTTAGGCGCGACTACGGAATTTACTGCACAACAAGCGGCAGAAGGTTTAATATTTTTATCCCAAGCAGGATTAACTGCCACAGAATCCATGGCGGCATTGCCTGGAGTTTTGCAACTAGCAACCGCAGGTGGATTTGAATTAGCCGAAGCCGCAGATTTAGCAACCAATGTATTAGCTTCATTCGGGTTGGGTGTTGAAGAACTAAGTAGGGTTAATGATGTATTAGCTTTTACCGCTTCCAATGCGAATACCAGTGTTTCTGAATTAGGTAACGGTGTTAAGGTTGTTGGTGCCATTGCTACGGCTTCTGGTGAAGAGCTGGAAGATATGGCGGCTGTGTTGGCTTCGTTAGCCAATGTTGGTATTAAGGGTGCGGAAGGTGGTACCGCTGTTCGTAACATGTTGTTGAGATTGCAGAATCCAACAAAACGAGCAAGAGTAGCATTAGAAGAACTTGGTGTAGCCACGACTGATGCTGAGGGTAAATTTAGAGGTCTTAGACCAATACTTGCAGACCTTGGTGAAGCAAATTTAGATGCGGCACAATCTGCACAAGTATTTGGATTATTTACAGCCGGTGCTGGTGTAAGTGCTTCCAGAGCAACCACACAAATTAATAGTTTACGTGAAGCAATTAGAAATAATGCTGATGGGTTTGCGGCTTCTGTTCAAGCAATTTTACTTGATACATTATCCGGTGATATTGACATATTCAATTCTGCAGTTGCCGGTGTAGCTATTACATTAGGTGAAGCATTAGCTCCAACTATTCGGTCAATTGTGCAATCTATTACCTCTGTTATTGATGGATTCAATAAATGGGCACAAGCTAATCCAGTATTATCTAAAACATTAGGATTGGTTGTTACGGCAATATCAGCTATTTTAGTTATAGGTGGCACGTTAGCGATTGCTATTGGAGCGATAACTTCAGCCATGGGCGTTCTTGCCGGTGTTGGAGCAACCGCCTTACTACCGGCTTTAGGAGCTATTGTAGGGGGTATTTTAGCTATTGTTGGTGCGTTCGGTGTATTGAAACCTTTATTTGAGGCAATACTTGATTTCTTTAAAGATAGTTCGATTGTGGACTTTGCAAATTATCTTGGAAATGCCATATTCAGGATTGATGAATTTACTAAAGCCACTAAAGAATTAGCAGAAGCAGAAGCGGCACTTGATAAAATCAAACAAGATTTACTTGATACGATTAAAAAACAAGAAGCCGCTGGTTCCCGTGATGTGGAAATTGCAAGTGCAGAATTATTAGCCTCCTTAAGTAAAAAAGAAATTGATGCACTTCAAGACCAACTTTTAGGTAAATTAAAATTACTTGAAGCAGAAAAACAATTAGCAGCTATTCAAGGCCAAGCTCCAAAACTTATTGAAGCAATGCAGAATGGAATTAATGAAGTAACGGATGACATTAAACAAACTGTAGAAGCTGAAAAGAATTTTAATAGGGAAGCTGAAAAGGCGGCTAGATTATTACGTGCTGAAGAAGAGGCAGCATTTCGTGCTTCATTAGTTCTACAAAAAACTGCCAAAGATGCCCAAGCATTAGCCGATGCACAAAGAGAAGCATCCAATGTTCGCTTTGACCAAAATGTTGAGCAACTTGAAAGAGTAAGAACAGCACAATTGGCTGTATTGGAAGTTGAACAAGATTTACCGGCAATAACAGAGGTTTTTAAATCTCACTATATAACGGTGGCTTTTTTAGCTGAACAGAATGCGAATGAATTAAAGCAGATTGCTAAACAAGAACAAGCACAATTATTAGCAATCGAATCTGACGGCTTAGAAGCAGGGGCACAAAAAACTGCTGAATTTGCACGATATGAAGCGGAACTTGCAAGAGCAACCAATGAAAAAATATTACAGATTGAGCGTGATAAATTTTCTAAGATTGATACATTAAGAAATGAGTCTTTTAATAGACTAAAATCATTAACACAGCAATCTATTGGATTAGCTAAACAGATTTCGGATGCAGAACTTTCCGGTGAGCAAAGAATACGTGAATTGCGTAGACAAGGGCTTACTGATATTCAATCTTACAATGATAAGAAAAAGGAGATTGCGGAACTTACCAGTAAATTTAATCAGGCTTTAGCTAGTGGTGATTTTGAACTTGCAAAACAATTAGCAAACCGCCAGATTTCATTATCCGGTCAGTTGGTTGGCGAGATAAAAAAAGGTGAGCAGGTACAACTTTCAAAAGAAGCATCTGTTCAAGCGGCAATAGGTGGTACTGAGCAAGCACAACGTAGATTAGTTGAAGCACTTAAAGCAGAAAAACAAGTTGTTGATGATGCAAAAAATGCTGAAAAAGAATTGTTTGAAAGTTTAACTCAGACTTTAAATAAGTTGGATATTACGTTAAGAAAATTAGCCGGTGAGAAAATTGAATTTGAATCTACCTTTAAAGCACCAGAAACTTCTCAAGTACAACGTGAAGTAAAACGTGTGGTGGATGAAATTAGTGCAAGTCCTGAAACTGCTATTGCAATCAGCACCCTTCCTAATGAAGAGTCACTAAACACGACTAAATCAACTATCACTGGTTTTTTTAGTCAAGAAGAGATTGATGTATTGGTTCGTGCGGCCTCAGACCCAGATTCATTTTTTAAGGCGTTGGATGAAGTTGAAGCGGCTTTGGCTGGAACGGGAGTGGATGTTGAACTTATACCGGTTGAAACAAAATTCAATATTGTTAAGGCGCGTATTCTTGAAGAAGCATTAGTTAAGGATGTTGAATTTACTGCAGAAACCGCAGAAGTTGAAGCGGCTATAGAACAGTTAAGGACACCAACTGAATCTACACACACTATGATTCTGGATAACTTATCCTTAAAAGATGATATTGCTGACGTGACCCGTGATACTGAATCTAAGCATAAAATTGTTGCTGATGTTATTGATGCGATAACGGCTATTAATGATATTACTACGGATACTTCTTCCCAACATAGGATTGTTCCAGATACGGCTTCAGTAGAGAATGCAATAAGTGTTATTGTTCGACCAACTACTTCACCTCATACGGTGAATGCAAATACAAGTTCAGCACAAAATGCTATTAATAGTTTACGAAGAACTACATACTCCACCCATATTGTTAAAGTTATTGAGCAACGGGCAGTAGGTGGCCTAATTGGAGCCGTAAGACGGGCTAGTTCAGCGATACCTAAATTTGCCGAAGGAACGGCAAGGGCGATACAAGGAAACGTGCGAGGGGCTGGTTCAGGTACTTCTGATAGCATACTTGCTAAATTATCAAATGGTGAATTTGTTATAAAAGCTCAAGCAGTAAAACGGTATGGGCAATCATTGTTTCAAGGTCTTAATTCAATGAGATTTAACAAAAATAATTTACCGGCCTTTGCAGGTGGTGGTGGCGTTGGTATTCCTAATTTACCTGCGGCTGTTCCAGTAAGTAATCAAAACGGTGCAACCACAACACTTAATTTAAGTTTCAATGGGGGGCGTAACTCTACCTTAACAGGTAGCCGTGATTCAGTTGGCTTAATAGTTAATGCCTTGCAAGATATTCAACGTGGCGTAGCAGGGGGTTAGTAATGGCGATTTCTGAGGGGCCTTTTCAAAGAATACTGGTTGCTAATGGCGATAGCACTACTGAAGATAATCCTATAATACCTTTGATTTTAGACCAAGGTATCCCAGGCTTTTCATGGAATAAAGTGTCTGCATCTTCTGCGTTGGAAATGGCACCTAGTAGTTTGGGTGTCGAGTGGCTTGTAGAAGTAAGAAGAAAAAATTACGAAACTAGAGCGCCTACCTTACAAGAAATAGCAGATTATGGTGCCGCAGACGTAGTGGTAGATTTCAACTTACCTGTAATCGGTACTGAAATTATATCTCCTATAGATACTAATAGGTACAACACTGAAAGGTACGATTTCTTATATGGAGGTAGTGGGGATAGATTAGAAATTGTATCTTTCAATAGAGTTAGTGTTGGGTTGGCCTTTATAAATTTACCGAACGGTTTGGATGCTAATTTAGTTACGGAATTGACCGTTGTAGTTCAGGACTTTGTAGTTCAGTCAGAACAAAGACCGATAGATGGTACTTCTTCTAGGTTGACCCCAGCATTAGGGAATAGTTTTTTTGGGTGGCAAGCAGACCATGAGGCGTTCCAAACAGGTAAGCAGTATTTCACTGACCCAAGCCCAGAAGATGACCAAGTGCATCCTATTACTGGGTTAATAGCAATTGACCAAATAGGGCACGGGTTAAGGTATGAGCTTGCCCATTCTGGTCTTTATACTTTTAGTGGTAGGTTGGCAAGGTCAATAGACCAATACCTTTATATTTGTTCTGGGCCTAATACGGCAGATACTTGTTACCTAAAGGAAGTAGTACACCATGAGTTTGACCAAGAATTACATAGGCTCCACATGTCAGTAACTTACCAAGCACCACAACCGGTAACATTAACCGGTAGACATTTTCAGGTTACTTATGAAAAGGGTGAAATTCCTTCTGATTTAGCCAATATACCTTCGTCTTTTGGTTCTTGGACTGCAAACAATATTACACGATTTGGGGGTAACTAATTATGGCGGCAATAGTATTTAATTTAGGTGGGGTGGATTTAAACCCTAATATGATTTGGAGAGACCGGTATGTTTCTCAACAAGTAGCACAAACCACGTTGCGAACATTAGCAGGTAGTTCTATTATATTCTCTCAAGGATTATCTTTAGGGGAATCTATACTATTGGAAGCTACTGATAAAACAGGGTGGTTGACTAAAACACAAGTTGACCAAGTGTTGGCATTAGCTACTGTAGTAGGTGCCGTGTATCAGCTAAACGTAGATGGGACTATCATTGCTGTTGTTTTTAGACATGAAGAACCACCAGCGGTAGCATTTAATCCATTAATACCAAGATTAAACTCTGGTAACGATGATTATTTAATAGGTGTCATTAAGTTGACCACAGTTTAATGCAATCAATTGCAAAATTAGGAGAACATAAATGAGTATTACACAAAACGAACTGCAATGGTTTAAAGCCGCAGTGAATGATGACACTACCGCTAATGGTGGAAGAATGACAGGGGTTGTTTCAACTTCTGGAGTAAAGAACAATATTTGGCCTGATGTTTCTCAAGCTGAACGTGCGGCTGGTTCAACAAAATATCGTAAGGCTTTTATTAAAGTTGCCAATGATGATGACTTCACATTGTTTGATGGAAGGGTTTATGTTGAAACCTATACACCTGCTGATGATAGTATTGCTATTTTTATAGGTACCCAACGGGATACACAAAACACTATTACAGGCTCAGAGAGGTTGTATGGTTCTGGTGGATTAAATTCTAATGTTATTGCCTCGGCAACAGAAATGGATGTTCTTACCGAAGGTGTAGCTTTTGATATGTTCCAAAATGGTGATTTAATCAGAATATCTGATAAAACAGATGTGAATGATATTTCAGGTAACGAAGAATTTGTTACTATTTCAGGGGCACCTGTTTACGCAGGGGATGTTGCGACTATAACATTCACACCGGCACTTGTTAATGCTTATACAACGGCTTCATTATCAAGAGTTGCTTCAGTAATTGAGCAAGGTGATGTTTTTGCAAGTTTTGACTCATTCGTTGTTTCTTCAGTATCAGGTACATTTGATGAAGTCACTAATCCAATAGTGCTGGATAACATTTCTACTGTTGACGAAGATATTACTTTTACATTTACTTCACCAACAGCCTATGATGTTACTGGTGATACTTTGGGGGCTTTGGGTTCCGGTAATATCAGTTCTAACTTTTCACCAAACAATGCCACTTTTAGTAAGCCTTATTTCACCTTACACTTTGCTGGTTTCGGTGGTACTTTTGCTATTTCTGATAGTATTACTTTCACTATTCATCCTGCGGCTGTACCGGTTTGGTATAAGCGTATTGTTCCAGTGGGTGCAAATTCTTTTGCAGGTAATAAGGTGATTGTTGCTATTGACGGAGAGAGTGCATAACTATGAGTATTTCGCAATCAGTACAAATAGCTTTTGAAGATTCAGATAGTGGACTGGAAGCGAATACTCTTTTTTTAGAAGAAAGGGCTAGTGATAATAAAATGCCTTCGGTATTGTACAGGGAATCACAGATTGCAGAAGGAATTGCAACTGGGGTTTGTATTACTAAAGAGGCGGAAGAGGCCAGTAATGCTTTAGCTGTTCAATTATGCCTTGATGATTTAGCCGCTTGGGGAACAAGAAGATTAAGACTTTATCCTGCTAACATCCTACCCGAACTTAGGACTACATTAGGTACGGTTACAAGGTTAGGTGTTGGTGGTGATAATGTAAGTGAAGTTCTACAATTTTCTGGAACTGATGAAGTTTCTTTAAAATTTCCAGCTCAATCCATGACTTTTGGTGAGCAAGTTTTTTACGATGAAAACGGGGATATTACTGTAGTTAATTTCACGTTTGATGGTAATAGAAAAGTAAGGGCTTCTGAAGAAGGATATGGCTTAGTTTTTGTAACTTATTCCAGTAATTATAATATTATAGAATTGAAAGTTACACCAACGGGGGAATCATTGGATGCCCTGATTATCGCAATTTATAGACCTTGGGGAGCTGCGGCTTCAGCTAATGTCAATTTTACTCCTGAAGTGTGTGATGTGGGGGGTGCTATAGCAGGGTGTGAAGATATTACTGATATAGAAGAAGAGACTTATGCCACGGTATTCGATTCTCACGTTTCTTCCATAACACCTTACGATGGTATAGGCCCTAAACCTACCGTTACTTGGACAGAAGATTCAAGAACCGAAGAAGTAGTAAGTGTAAGTGGTGTGGATATAGCTCGCATGACAAGAGTTACGTTCGATGCCCCTTCAGCTAAAGTAGTATTGGTTTTTAATAACCCACTTTGATTAGTAAATACCCTGCGGTAGTTGTATAGTAATTAACAAATTTTAGGAGAAGCATAATGGCTTTAGACAAAAAAAGTTTTTTTCAATTTTTAGATATGTATAGTGTAGGGGGTATGCGTGGAAATGCTTACACTCTGTCATTTTTTCCATTATCTGAATCTTCTGGGGTATTTAATGCTATAAATACCGTACCTTCTTTTGATACCGATGGGCAAGATTATTTGACTGCTTCTGGCGGTGTTACTAGAAGTCTATTAAATTCTGCTGGTTCTGAATTATTGTTAGGTAATGAAGTTATTTTGGATGGGGTTACAGGGACTAAACTAGATATTACCTTTCCAGTACAAGCCTCAGTAAATCAGTACCAACTTTGTAGTTTCATTGTTAAGGTTGATGATTTACTTTCAGTGCAACCATTAGTATCTGTTGTGGGTACCTCTGGGGCTACTGTAGGGGTTTATATAGATACGGATGGCGTTATCAAGGTAGTACATTTTGATGGTGCCAGCACCTACACAGTGGATGCTGATGATTCTTCCCACGAAGATTATTTATCTTTAGTAGCTGGGCAACACTATCACATGACTTTTGGCTTTTCAAAGAGTAATGGCGATATTGACTTTGGTGTAATTTCTCTTAATGCAGAGTTAAAGCAAAGATTTAGTTACTCTAAGAACTTCACAACTCCGGCCTCTGTAGGTAGTTCTTGGGGCGTGGATATGGATATAAGTGTTTTTGGTGAACATAATGCAGACTTCGGTTCTGGTGTCGTTACTGAAAGCCTTGCTGGTACTCTTAGCTCTATAGCGTTATATCAAACTTCTTATGCCCCTGTGCAAAATATACAAGGAACTGAACACGCCCTTGCTATCTTAGGAGGTCATAGGTCTGCCGTAGATTTCGATGTAGCTACTCAAGTTTTATCTAAGTTAGGTGGTACTTTAGTTTATGATTTTAAGTTGTCTCCAGTTTTGCCTAACAGGGGTGCAAACCCTACAACAAGACAAGCTTCTGAATTAATTAGTGGTGACGCATGGTTGTATACTAATAGTGCTGTCACTAATAGTAATTATACGGACGGCTCTTTAACTTCTGATAGTCGTGATTTTCTTACATTGCAAACAACAGGGGAGCTTGAATCTTCTGCTTCTGCTAATTTAGCGGAACTAACTACTAATTGGTTGATGCAATTTACGGTGTATTCCACTGTAGATAATTCACGGGTTTTTACTAATTTAGATGATTTCGGTATTTGCAGATTAGAGGATGCCACAACTTTAAACTACATTGTTCTTGAACATAGAAGCGGTAGTATTCGTTTACTTGTTAAAGATGGTGGTGCCGAAGAAGTGTTTTTTGTACTAGGTATTGATAATGCCAGAGGCCTTAGTAATGGGTTACTAACTATGTATGTTGAGGATGACACCAACATAAAAATAGTTATGCGTAGGGCTAATTATCGAGGCGATTATGTATTAAGGGTTAAACTTGCTACTCCTTTAACATCAGCATTCAAATTAGTTAAATTAGGTTCTACTGGCACGACAGATTCAGGGTTGTTATCAACCGTTGGAAACAATAATTCTGAAGTAAGAATTACTGCTCCTAGAGTTTGGTCACTTAGCGCACCATTAAGTCTAGTAAACTTGTCTACAATTCACGGACACGCTTATGCAAAACCTAACGCTGGTAGATTCATTTACAAAAACAGTTACACTTTGCCTTGCCCAGCTATTGATGCTTCTGTTAAGTATCCAGTAATACCTTTAACGACCCAACAATTACTAGATTTGCCTTTGCTTGGTGCGTTTGATTCCTTAAGATTTACTTTGGATGATGGGGATGGCGTAACAGAGGTTTTTGAAGTTTATAGAATCACAAGCACTGGGTTAATTTTAAGAAGAGCTTTAGAAGATACAATTGCGGTAACTTGGTTGGCTGGGACTTTAGAAAATAGACTGACTGATGAAGCACTGCGTTCGATGGTATCAAGACCCCAAGATAATCAGTTAAGCAATAATGCTTCTTCTATTATAGAAAATAGGAATGTTTCCGGTTTTGGGGTAGAGCCTACCGCTCAAGGCGAACATGGACTTTCGGAACGAATTAGTAACACTGGTAACTCTTTTTTTGCTGGTAATAATGCCTTTTCTGGTTCTCCAAGGTCGTCAGTAATTATTGGTTTTGACCAGTTCGTTTTTTCTAATAGAGCTGTTGCCATTGGTACAAAAAATGAAGTACAAGGGTATCAAGCTGTGTGTATCGGGCATTACAATTTACACCACTCTAATAGCTTATCTTCTTCATCAGTAACCATAGGTAAAGAAAATTATGCTTATGGTGATGTTCAAATAGCTATAGGTTTATCCAATAGATGTTGGGGTGGTTCACCTTATGACCCTGGAATAGCTATTGGTAAAAATTGTAAAACAGGTGAGTACGGTGTGGCTAATACCAGTTACGGTATAGCAATCGGTAATGGTGCTTTTGCTTATGGGTATCATTCTAGGGTGATTGGTACTTATGCAACTTGTAGTGGTTATAGGGGCATACTGATAGGTGATTATGGTGATTGCCAAGGGAGGCATGGGGTACGCATAGGTTATCTTGGTGATTGTAATGGCGAATATGGAACCTCGGTAGGGTATCAATGTCAAGCAAGAGGTTCTAAATCTGCGGCATTTGGTTATAGTGCTTTTGTTGATGCGGCTGCGGCTAGGTCAATAGCTATTGGTGATACTTCAGTTTATGGTGCTGATAGTGTTGTTATAGGCAACAAAAGTTCAAGTTCTACAGGTAGTAGAAATATTGCAATCGGTTACAACAATGACACCACTGGAACCTCTGCTAGTTCTACGGTTGTAGGTGTAAATAATACTAATGCCGCTGATGACACTATCCTTATTGGGAAGAACAACAGTATTACTACCAGTAACTTCGGCTCAGTAGCAATCGGTGCCGGTAATAATGTTACTTCTCAAAACAGTATGGCCTTTGGACAAGGTAATACTCTTTCTGGGGGGCAAACTAAAGGGTTTGGTGTTTTCTTAACTCTTAGTGGTTATCATGCTATTGGTATCGGTAAAAGCATTGTTGCCGCTGGCTCTGAAAGTATTTTAATCGGAAACGACTTAAATGATTTTAGTGGTGCTTCGGATAATGCTATTTTTATTGGGAGCGATATTGTTCCAACAGAAGAGGTTTATCGGGGTATATTTCTAGGAACTAATCATACTAATGGTGGAGGTCAAAACAATATTCTGATTGGTTCTAATTGTAGTATTACGACTGATAAGAATAATGCCATTGTTATCGGTAACGCTTCTGGGGTGTCAGCTATTGATGCTCTAGCTATAGGCACCGTAGCTAATGCTGATGGTAATTTCTCAGTTAGTATAGGTAGAAGTGCTGCGGCTACCGGTGCGGAATCTATTGCTATTGGCTATAATGCCGTTGCTTCACAAGATAATATTATTAATATGGCAGGTATTCCTTCCATACGACAAGCTAATACTATTAATGGTTTTTCTGGTAGTGAATTGAAGTCTCTTTCTGGCTCTCAAGCTATTTTATCTTTTGATGCAATGGATGGAACCGCAGGCGGTGTTGCCGAATCAGTCAATCTACCAACTGGGTTTAAATTTATCCCACAACGATTAATAGTAATTGTTGTAGCGGCTGATACTGTAACGGTACAACCGTTTATAGAGTTTAAATCTGATTCACCAAACTTAGATATGGTTTCGTCTGTTCAGTGTACTGGGTTGGATGCGGTGGGGAAATATCAAGCGTTTGAAGCACCTTTTGTAAACAGTAACCAAGCAGTAGATAGTCTTAGGTTCTCGGTAATAACAGGCGGCACTGCAACCACATTAACTATCAGACCTATTTTTATCGGTACTGTAATTGAATTCTAATCAGGAGATTTAACATGGCTTTACAAATGACATTCACCAGTCCTAGAAATGGTGAAGCAATAATAGACGGGTACATTAAAGTATTGTTTATTAGATTAAACAATAATAGTAAAAAAGCCTTTTATCAAGTCGGGTATTTTTTAAACAAGGCTAATGCTGATGCAAATAAAGGTGTTATTAAATCAGGTAGATTTGAGTTCGATATACTAACAATACCTACAGAAAATGGGGTTGCTGAAGCTTATAGTAAATTAAAAACATTGCCGGAATTTGCAACTGCAATTGATTATGTAGACCCAGCGTAAAGTTGGTTTTTTTGAGTAGACGAGTAGGAGAGTAAAGATGAGTAAAGTTTTCTTTTTGGGTGGATTACCAAGAGCCGGTTCGACTAAAATTAGTAATGTTTTAGACCAGAACCCAAACCTTCATGTTTCACCAACTTCGCCTTTGGCTGAGTTGATACATCAAATTACGGCTGTTTATACTAACAGCCCTGATATGAAGGCGGCTCTTGATACTGAAGAGCAACAAGAACGTATCTACGGGGCTTGTAGGGGCGCAATTGATGGATGGTACCGTAACCATGACATTGCAATAGATAAAGGCCGCTATTGGCTTGGTAAGGGTGAATTCATGGATAAGTTATATCCTGAAGGTTGGAAGATTATTGCTCCAATTCGTGACCTTAGAGGTGTTGCATCCAGTATGGAGAAACTGATTCGTAAAAGACCGGTTTACATGATGGCTTCCAGTGTTGAACAAAACAATATTGGGGTTAGATTAACTAACTGGTTTAACAATAACCCATTAGGTACTTCCTTAAATAATATCAGGGAATCAGTTTCGCGGGGGTATGCTAATAAAATTCTATTTGTAAGAATGGAAGATTATTGTCGAAACCCTAAGCTGTGGACTGAAAAAATGTATAAGTTTTTGGGGCTTGAAAACTATGAACATGATTTCATAAACATTGAGCAAACTATACATGAGCATGATGCAATCCATTTACCTTTCGGAGACCACCAATGTGGTGAGGGGGCAATAAGACCACTACCTGAAGATTGGAATGAGATTCTTGGCGCAGAGATAGCCAATGATATTGTTAAAGCTAATAGGTGGTATTACGAAACTTTTTACCCTGAGTTGTTGCAAACAGAAGGCTAACCATGGCAATTAATGACAGTGCTATTAATGAGATACTTGTAGGCGGTGCGGTAACGGAAGCTGAAGGCATTGTAGTGCCCGATGTTATTATATCCGGTACGGTAAACAGCTCAACAGTGAATTTTGGGTTAGTTGGTGCTAATTCAATAATTGAAGGAACCGGTGAAACCACCGTTACTGTTGAAGGCGTATCCGGTACTGTTAATAGCTCTGTTGTTAATTTCGGTTTAATAAATTCACAGATTACTGAGGTTGTTGGTACCATTGTTGGGGATGGGAAAATACATGCTCAACATGAAGCAGGTTTTGAAGATAAACCTAGACAACAAAATCAACATGAAGCTTCTTTTCAAGATTTATTATTTGTAAAAAATCAACATTCACTTATTTACACTGCTAGATTTTATAGTGTTGAACAACACTCAACAAACTTTCATATCTTTGAAGATAATGTTGATAGTCAGAATTCAAGTGCTTATGGTATTAAAGTTTCTGTCCAGCATGAAGCGGTACAAAGTTTACGTGTTTCCAATTCTCATTTAACCCCATTTTCTATACAGGTTGGGGCACAACATAAGTCTGTATTTGATTCAGGTATCTTTCCGAAAGAAGGACACGAAGCCGGTTATGTTTTTGGTGAAACAAGGGTTAGAAGCTCCAATGATGCGGTTTATTATTTAACCAAGTATACCTTTAACCAACATGTAGCACCTTCATCTTTTAGAATTCATAAGCAGTTTGAAGCGGTACATGGCGTTAAAGTTTCTTACCAATTTAATGCACAAAGCTTATTTACTGTCTCTGCTGGGCATACGGTGGATTATTCCTTAAATACTAGAATACCTAATCAGTTTACTTATGACTATGATAATAAGGCATTGGTTACGGTTAGTAATCAACATGAAGCACCAAGCTTATTAAAAGTTCAAAATATAACTGAGATTAATTACGCTGTTAGAGGCAGAACAGTTAATGCTTCAGAGATTACTTATGACATTAATTTACATGACCCTGTTGTAGCTCAACATGAAGCACCAAGCTTATTAAAAGTTTCCAATTCTTTTGAAGATACTTATTCACTTCGGATTGTGGAAAATTCAAGTAACGAATTTTCTTATGACATTAAATTACTAGGTGAAGTAACAACCCAGCATGAGGCTTCTAGTTTACTTAGAGTTACCAATGACAACGCTAATGGCTATTCAATTAAAGTTAAGGTTGTTGCGGAACAAGAATTACCTTATGCAGTTAAATTATTAGCTAGTGTTCGCAACCAACATGAAGCAGGGGATTTATTAAAGGTTTCTAACAGCAATAAACAAACTTATTCTTCCAGAAGTTTTATTGTTAGTTCCAATGAATCTAATTGGAGCATGACGACTTTATTAGCCCAGCAAAATGAAGCAGGGTGGGAATTAAAACAACGTGATTTCGTAATTAATCAGCATAAGAATATTTACAATGTAGGGGCAACAACTATTGTTAATATTACTGATGTTCCTTTTGTCGAATTGAATGGCGAATTAATAGAAATTATTGATGCCAGTCTTTCTCAAGATGAAGATGGTTATGCATGGTTAGGTGTTGTGATCTTGGCAAAAATTGAGGACTACCAAAAATTTACTAACGGGGATGCATTCACTGTTAATTTATTCGGGGAATTATTCGAGTTAATTGTGGATTCTAAAGGCTTAAATAGGTCTAATCCTTCGGAGGTTGGTTTATCAGTGTCAGGATTATCACCAACGGCCTTATTAGCTTCACCACGAGGCGAAAGCATATCTAAATTATGGGATACACCGGTTTTAGCTAAAGATGCCGCAGAAGAGTTCTTAGGTGGTGAGGTGATTGATTGGCAATTAGTTAATTGGACTATCCCAGCCTTTGCTTTAGGGGTAAGTGATATTACTCCAATAGAACTTGTGCAATTGATTGCAAAATCAGCAGGCGGTGTTGTGGAAACAAAACCAGATGGTAGTTTGTTGGTAAGACCTAGACATAAGATAAAAGTACCTGATTACGGTATTTCTATAATAGACCAAACTTATACTGATTCAGATGACAATATTTCGGTTGTTGAAGGTCAGGGTTTCTCCAAAGAACTTAATAAGATTGCTATACGAGACCAAAGTGTTAATTCAACGGATGCCGATACTATAGAATTTATAGTTAAGGAAGATGATTCTACAGCCGGAATTTTAAAGGCGTACCCAAGCCCATTCAGAGATATTAATATCACTCATACGGGGCCTGTAGGGGTGTTGTTATCTAAACTAGGTGAGATAACCAGAACCGAAACTGAGATAATAGAGATATTTGATGGTAGTGGTTCGGTTAAGTATCCTATAGAGTCCGTGGTATCAATATCTTGGCTTGATACTAATTTAGGTGGAATCACATTTTCCGGTAAGCAGGTAAAATCAACAAGCTTGGTAGATAGATTTGGGTTACTTGAAATAGTTTATGAAACTAAAAGCATAAATTACGAGGCCCAATACGCGATAAGTGATAGACAAATTCAATTTTTAATGGAGACAGCATAATGGCTATTTCAGCTTCAATAGTTGTGGAATTCAAAGGACTGGATTCTGAAAGCAACGCTCAGTTAGTAGCTGAGGTAGATTCAAGGGAAGAGTCCGAGGGTGGATTAAATACTTCCACTTCTTTTATAGGCGGTGACTCGGTATTTATTTTAGCTTACCAAGAAGGTTTAGCTAGTATTCAAAGTTTAGTTTCCGCAGGTACTTTAGTATCCACAGGTTCCGGCACCAGAACAATAGAGGAATTTGTAGACTTCGTTAATATTGATGAAGCTGCATTACAATTTCCACCGGCAGGGGGGTTATCAATTCAATGGTTTGGTACTGATTTAGGTGCGGTTGCTTATTTGGGTGGGGGTAAGGTTCGTGCGGCTATTTCAGGTACAGCGGTTGCTAAAATAACATACACCACTAATTACACTATTTATAAATTAACAGCACCAACTACAATAAACGGTGAAGCTGATTTTAGAATATTAGTAGTTTTAATCGGGATTATCTAATGTCATTTTCTATGATTGTTCAACGAGGGTCAGGGGATAAACAAGGGGTGGATATTATCGACCCTTTGATAAATTCTGTGCCTGTTGGACTATCAAGAGGCCAAGCAGAAATTGATGAGAATGGCGAAAACTTACAACAAGTAACCATGACCACCGTATTTAGGTCAGGGGTATTATTAGGCCAATTAACTGAAGTACATGATTCTTTACAAGGTGTTTCTTGGGTTGGCAAAATTATAGGCATTAACCATGTAGCCCGAAACGGCACATTACTTACTACTCTTACTTTACGGAGACCAACATGAGTCAAGGTTTAGTTCAATTAAGAAAATTACTTTTTAAAGGTAAGGGTGAAGTTACAGGTGTGGTGGCTAAAGTAGATGGGGTAGTTGTATCTGTATCTTCTCCATCTGGATTAAAGGTTATTGAGAACCAAACTGATGTTCAATTTTTGGTTGGTGATAAGGTTGTATTAGATGGCAACAATTTATTAGGCAAAGTATCAAGTGAAGAAACAATACCTGTATACTTTGTGTAGTAGAGGTTGTATGATTTTTATATTAAATAAATTAAGAGGCTACGAACGATGCCAAACATAACAGTAGCGGTTGCACCGCACTTCCCAGTTAGTTTAATTTACGACCCAGCTAACTCAATTCAAGGTGCCAATGCCAATGAATCAAAAATATCCAGAGTACCAAGGATTATTACGGTTGAAAACATGGCGGCTGGAACCACTATCTCAATTCAAGTAGCAGTTGACCCAACTTCAACTTTTCAGGAAATTGTGAATCTTGATGGGGCAACAAACCCTGACCAGTTTCATGTATTTGACCCACGTTGGAATTTCGTTAAGTTAGTCCGAACTGGTGCCCAAGATATTAAAGCATTTGCTCAAACTTAATTTTTGCAATTGATTGCAACGAGTGGAGGTGAATTATGGCGGCAGTCGAAAAAGACTTATTGATAGAACAAGGGGCTACGTTTAGGCACACGTTTTTTAGGCGTGACGCTGATAAGGTGGCGATTTCTTTAGCCGGTTATGAAGCTAGAATGCAGATTCGTGAATCTATTGATTCTGATACAGTATTGGAGGAATTCACAACTGCTAACGGTAGAATAACTATTGAAGCTGGTTCGGAAACTGGACGTATAGATTTATATGTTGGGGCAACGGATACTGAAGCAATGGTTTGGGTATCGGGTGTTTACGATTTAGAACTTGTAGAAACCGCAGACCCAGAAAATGTTATTCGTATTGTTAAGGGTGGTTTCACTGTTGACCCTGAAGTAACAAGACCATGACTTCTATAATTACAGAAACAGAAACAGTTTGTGAGTTGGTTACACAAGACCAAGTTACAGAATTATTATCTGTTGATAACATTACCTACATTGATGATGTGGCAGATGTTACTGAAATTATTGAATCGGTGGAAGAGACTGAAATATTATCTGTAGCCAATGTTACTGAAATTTTAGAATCCTGTACTCAAGGTGCAATAGGGCCTAAAGGTAACGATGGGACAGCGGCACAGCAAATAAATGCTTCTGTTGGTGTTGGTGCAAGTGTTATTGTTGATAGTCTGTCAGTGGCCTTAAATCCATCTTCAAAGTGGATAATTACGGCTCTTGATGCAGTGGGCAATAAACGAAGAATTAGTGAAGTTGTAGCAATCCATAATGGTACTGTAGCAAAACATACTCATTACGGAATAACTGGTGATTTAGTTCCATACTCAATAGATGTATTTATTTCGGGTGGGCTTTTTTTCCAATTGGAATTAACTAATAATCACTCTGAGGTTTTAGACCTCAAAGTGTTGAGATTGAGTACAGTAATATGATTACTGTTGAGGAAATAAAATCTTTATTTACATACAAAGATGGTACTTTATTCTGGCTAGTTGATAAAGGTAGAGCTAGATTAGGCGATGCCGTAACTGGTGTTAATTCTTATGGCTATGTTTGTGTACGGGTTGATGGTATCCAGCACAAGGCGCATAATCTTATTTGGGTATATCATTATGGTGCTATACCGGAAGGGTTTGAAGTAGACCATTTTAATAGAATTAGAAATAGTAATGATATTTCTAATTTACGTTTACTTACTCATAGTGAGCAACAATTTAACCGTAGTAATGTAAAAGGTTATTCTATGGTTAATAATGGTTCCTTTGAAGCTAGAATTGTGTTGCATGGTAAACGTATTAGTTTGGGTTGTTATAATTCAGAAAAATTAGCCTCAAGTGCTTACTTGGCAGGCAAAGTTAAGTACCACAAAATAGAGAGTAGAGTGATATGAGAATTGAAACAAGAAAATTAGGGTTAGCGGCTTTTATTAAAATGAACAATGGCAAGTTAATTGAAGTGGCTTCTGGGAAGTTCGCATTTGACTCTGAAAAAACAGAATCAGAATGGGAAGTTGAATATTTGAATTCGTGCTGTCATAGACACGACACGGAATTAATTAATTTACGAAAACTAATTAGATAGGAGTCTGATATGTCAGAACAATTATTCGGTGCGAGTTTAGGCTTTGCAATCGAAAACGAAACAACTGGTTCTCCAGTATATGAGCAATTTGTAACCACAGGATTACCTGGAGACGGGGGCTTACCAGCCGCAGAACAAACATTATCCAATAATGCACCTGTTGGCTCTAAAGCATTGGATTCAACAAGTGGTTTTGAGTACCGCAAAAAGACTGCTGGTTCAGGTACGGATAAGTGGGTACGTTTAGCTGATGCTGATGATATTACTGCATCAAGTGGAACTGAGTCTTGGAGAGAACCTGCACTTGTAAAAGATGACACGGTTTATGCAAACTTGGCTGCGGCTGAAGTTGCTGTTAATACAGGTACCATTGACGGTGTTGCACTATCAGAAAATGACCGTATTTTACTTACGGCAATCACTGGTGAAGCTAAAAACGTATTTATAGTTACTGGAACCCCTGGAGCCGGTGCAACCTTAGTTGAAGATGTTAATGCTGAAACTAATAATGATGCAATAATTATTGATGATGGTTCTTTTGCCGGTAATCAATTTAATTATAATGCTACTTCAGATTCATGGGTGCGTTCTAATCAAACAAGCCTAGATGAGCTTGGATTTTTACGCGCCTTTATTGGAAAAGATGCGGCTGGTTCTGAACTCCCAGGATACACTTCAACAAACCATATCGCTAATAACGATACTTTGGAAGTTGCTTTAGGTAAATTGGATGCGGCTGTTGGTAGCAATGATACTGATATTGGTACCAATGCTACTTCAATTGGCAATGTTCAAACTGAAGTTGATGCGATTGAAACTGCCATGGGTGCGGTTATTGATGGTAATGGTGATTATGTTGCTTTCAGTACCACAAACTACATTGATAGTAATGGTTCAGTATCAGAAGATTTAACTGATTTAGATACTCAGATTAAAGCCAATGCCGATGCTATTGGTTTAATATCTAACGATGATACAGACCAAAATCTGTTCATGGGTAAATCTGCAACCGGTGCTGAATTACCGGATTACACTACAAACAATGTAGTTGCAGATAATGATAATCTTGAAGTTGCGATTGGTAAATTGGATGCTTTTGCAGACCAAACTAACCACCCTGTAGCTATTTCTGGTATTACGACTTTACAGGTTGTTGATTCAGTATTAGTTGATGATGTGAAGGCTGTTCGTTGGTTAGTACATGCTCAACAAGGTACGAAAGTAATTACTTATGAGATTGATGCAACGCATGATGGCACTCCATCAAGTGATGCAACTGCAACTGATTTCACTAAGTATGCTCGTTTGAAAATGAACGGCAATATTGTTGGCATTGTTATCAATGTAAGAATCCAAGGTTCTGCCGGAGCGCAAACAATGGAACTTACTGTTGAGGCCACAAGTGCGGTTGTATCTTCTAGCTCAAGGTTATCAATAGTCTAATGTCTACTGATGTGGAAAACGCCTACGAAGTGGAATCACTTATCGTAGGCTCTGAGCCTAACCTTATCGGGATTTTTTCCGGTGGGGTTTTGCCTCATATAGCGGTGCCTGATGCCCCTATGTATTCCATGTATTATCGGAGTACTGGAGAGGTCTACAGATTAACTAATGCTGGTGGCGGTAATGGTTCATTGGCTGGAGATTGGGAACAAGGCGCAACATTTAACCCACTTTATGAATTTATACAAGACCAAACTGTAACTTCAACAAACAGTAGTACCTTTATATCGAAGTTGCAATTAGTTTCATCTGATTTAACAGCGGCTAATTATCGGATTCAAATTCAGTATGGTTGGCAATTTTCTAACACTTCGTTTTCTTTTGAAAGTGAAGTAGTGTTGGATGGTGTTAGCCAAGAAGTACATAGCCAAAAACCAACTGATTCTACAGATACTCATTTTCTATCAAGAGCTTTTTTGTTGGAAAATCATTCTGGGGTATTGACGATTGATTTGAATTTTAGGTCAACGAAAGCTGGTAAAACGGCAAGTATGTTTTCAGCTTTAATTGATTTAAGAAGGATTCAGTAATGGTAACAAAAACGTATACAGTCTCCACTGATATTCCTTCAGGTAAAGTTAATTTGGATACTTTATGGTTGGAGCTTGAGGCGCAATCAATACCGGTTACAGGTAGTATGGAAAATAAAGGTAATTTATCTATTGATTTTTCTTCGGAGCCTGATGATATTGATTTAGCTAATGTTATTAATGCTCATAGTGGTGATGTTATTCAAGAGTATAAGTATCATGCTTCATCAAAAATGATTGAGGGTGAAGTTGAAATAACGCTTGCCGGTGGGGAATGGGAGCTTATTGGGGGCGTGATAACCAATATGAGTTTTTTTGTAGAAGATTTAACAAGGATTGTTGCTAAAGTTGTTGGCGAATATTATTGTACAGGTGGTGGTGCAAAACTAAAGGTTATGGAAGAGCAAGATGGTGTTGCTTCCATGCTTACACCAGCCCCTTTTATATGTGATGATACCGAGGGTGCTTGGGAGAAGTTTACTTTGTATAATTCAGCCCTTCCAAGAGTCGGAGAATCCACTATACGCCTTGAAGCCGATAAGAACGGTTCAACGTCAAGCAAATTTCGTTTCGTGTCTGTAACGCTGTTGGAGGCGATATGATTCCAGAATTAGAACAAAAGCACATTGTATTGGTTACTGATGATAGTAGATTTGAGCGCAAGTTTATTACTAAATCTTTAGTGTCTAATTCTAATGCTAATATAGCTATTTATGAATCCGAAACACCAGATGAATTATATAATACTTTTGATAGGCTATTAGAAACCAAAACGGTACCTTCGGTTATCATTTTGGACTTTCTTTTAGGTGCGGTAAATGGACTTACGGTTGCTGAGGAATTGTACAAAAATTACCCACCTGTACCGGTGGTAGTTTTAGGCGCGTGTTTAGGGAGTGGGGGGCTTATTACGAAGCTGTATAGGCTTGGAGTTAATGCTTATCTAGTGAAACCTAGAACTGCAAAGGAGTACGACATTATGATGAATCAGGTGGTTAATATCTGGCTTCATCAACCACAACCTGTTTGGAGATTTAGAGATAAGTCTGAGGGCAGGCAAGCAAGTGAACGGAGGCACCATGATAGACGAACTAATAGCATCTGACTTACCAATATGGAATGCAATCTTCGGGATACTAGCCGCAATAGTTTCATTGTGGTTTGCCTTTATAAAGGCTAAAAATATTATTTACCGAACTTGTATAAAACCCATGGTTGATAATATTGATGCTTTTTTTAAGAGTAGGGAAAATGAACGAAGTAAGAGGATATTTTTGGAGTTAGAACCTATGATTGAAGCACACGTACAAGTTACACTACAAGAACATAAGTCTGTACTTTTAAACCAGCAAATAACATTACAGAGTTCTATTTCGGAAGGGGTAGAGTTTAAAAGTTTTGTTAGTAAAAATATGATTTCTTTGCAGAAGTCTATCGAACAGCTGGTAGTAGTTGTAACACAAAACACGGAAGATTCAAGACGAGTACGGGATTGTCTGGAAAGAATAGATGGTCAGTCCTGTCCTGCCTATACAATAAAACCAAAAGTGGAGGATACCGATGAAGCATAACCACGAACTGATAGCAGAAGCAGGATTTAATGAATTAACGCCTGAAGAGAAAGCTAAAATTTGTAACGGTGCTGGTGCATCTAGTGATTGGAGAAGTGCTTTAATTCCTAATACTTTATGGGGGTTGGATTGTACTCAAGTATTTGATTTACACGATTATGCTTATCATGTAGGTAGAACCTATGAAGATAAATGTAGGGCTGATATTTCAATGCTTATTAACCTTATTAGATTTATTAACTTTAATGGTGGTTGGTTGGCGGTACCACGAAGATATAGAGCTGTAACTTATTATGATGCTGTACATGAATTAGGTGACGATGCATTCTTTTCTATTGAGAAAGGTAATATGGAACTATTGCCAAAAGATGAATTCATTATTCACGGTTCAACTGCAGTAAAATTAAAATAATTGCAATTGATTGCACTACTATTAGGAATGACTTAGGAGTAAACTATGGTGGCAACAACATACAAGAAACCTATTACTGGTTTAATCCATGCGGTACCAGCACTAATTCTGGTATTGTTTTTAGCACTGATTACATTTATTACAGGGTGCGAAACTATCACCACCTTGGCTGAACACCGGAGGACGTATTGTGATAAAACAACTGATAGCTTGGCTAAAGACTTGGCAATCGCAGCCATTAGAAAAGACCTCCCTTACTACCCAGCCGAAGGAATCTGTACCGAACTTGGAGCCGCAGCAGTCGCAGCCGCAGAACCCAATAGTGATGGAGGAGATACTGAAGGAGTCCAACAAAATGAATAGAAAAATAGTTACATTAAGTATTGCACATTTTCCTGCAAAATCAGGTGCTGGCTTTAATGGCATACATGAGCATGAAGTTTCAGAAGTTTGGACTAAGAATCTTCGTAATCAATTGGAGTTATTGGGAATCAGTGTAGCAATTGCACCTATCGGGGGTTTACGCAATAAAGTGAACTACGTTAATGAGCATGATTCTGATGTTGCTATAGAAATTCATTTTAATGGTGCGGCCTCAAGAAACGTATCAGGAGTGGAAACGCTTTATTGTCCCAATTCGGTAAAGGGTAAAGCTTTTGCGACCACTGTACACGCTTTATATGCCCCAGAAATGCATTGTAAAGACCGTGGTATCAAGGAAGGTTGGTATAAAATGGATAGACCTGACTTTGAAGATTACCCTGGAGACAAAGAGGGGGATGAAATAGCTGATTATTTTCTTCGGAAAACAGCTTGCCCTGCATTGATACTGGAACCGGAATTTATTTCTCAATTAAATAATATCTGGAAATATGAAGATAGTGCTTGTGTTGCCATTGCCGAAGGAGTAAAACAATACTTGGAGGCTACATGAATATAAGTAAAACTACTTTAACCGTTGTTTCACTATTATTCTCATCTTGGTTTTTTATGGATTCGTACTTCGCTCATGCTCAAGATTTACAACGGGTTAAAACTAAATCGCAAATACAAAACTGGTCTATTGAGCAAAGTCTTAATTACATGCAACAAATTCAGATTCGTAATGATTTACGGAGAGAATTAAGGGTACCTGTGACTAAGAGGGATTCAGTAACTATTAATGATTTGAAAGAATCTAATAGAGTATTGAAAACCCGAAGTATACATTTACAGAATATGCAAGACCACGCAACTTTAGAAGATTTGAAAGCAAACAATCTACCTTCCAAAGCTGGACAGATGTTCAATATTCTTACTAAGTGATAGAAATAGTGCTTTACATAGCCGATGGGGTAATGTAAACTTTAGTTCAACTTGGTTGCTTTGCTAAGTTACTCCATTGGTTTGGTACGAAAATTAGAGAACCCTTAACTTACCGCTCAGGTATTATCGTAAGTTGGGGGTTTTTTTATGCCTAGTGGAAATAAATTTGACAATTCTAAATTATTATGTATAATTAGGACTCAAATAAACGGATTAAATAGCGGTGCAATCAATTGCAAAAACCAATGAAATTACCTAACGTAAAGAAACCTTGTGGTGCTTGTCCTTTTCGTAAAGACAGTTTACTTGGGTGGCTTGGTAAAGAACGTATGATTGAAATTTTAATGGCTGGTAGTTTTGTATGCCACAAAGAAACCACGCTTCAATGTGCCGGTCACATGCTTTTAATGGGGCATCAAAATGATTTCGTTAATTTAGCTAATCGAATGGGGATACCACTTAATTTATCTGGTCGGGAATTAGTGTTCGATAATCAAACCGACTGTATAAACCACCACAAACTAAAGGAGTGATAATAATGAGTATACGACTGCTATCTGAAATAAATAAAAAATACAACCCTGTGTGGGTAATGAATAAAGGAACCCAGCCTGTATTCGATGAAACTAAATACCAACTTATAACTAAATATACTGATAAGTATGTTGGTGCAAATGAATTATTGGTTTCTTATGACTGGAGAATTTTCTGGAAATTTCCAATACTAAATAAGCATAGGGTTACTCATTATGCTTTATTGCCTATAACTGAAAGAATATAAACAACTGGATAATTTATGCTTGAACTATCATTAAAATCAGGACTTCCACTTATCAAGGTAACAACCGATGACACTGTAAATGTAGGGGATGTTTTATCTTACATTGTAGATGAATCGGTTATGCTTATTGACGAAAACCATATTAAAAAAATCAAACAAGAGGACTTTGAACCCGAAACCCAGTATTTCTATTTATTGCATCCTGAGAACGTAAATTACTATATGGCTTATGAATGTATGGTTGACTCAGAAAAAACCCTCATAGTAATCAATCCAAGCGATTCTAGCCCCTTAATGTTTGATGCCGGTGTGGTGCAACTACCTCAAGGTATGTTACTTGATTTTTTATCTAATTTAACTGATGAGGAAACTGTACAACCCTTGGCGGCAACACTAAGCGGATTGTGTTTAAAAGATGTTGGGGAAATATGCCGGTTAGCCCAAACTAAATTTAAGGAATTGACTCCACGGGCGATAATGGAAACCCGTAGAATTTACGTTGGGCGATTGCAAGGTATACAACAAGTTTCAACTAAGTACGATTATTACAAACCACCTTCATTTTTAAAGAAATGGTTGGCAATTGAAGGAAAAATATTTGTTGATTATGGTGTTGAGCCGGTACTGGTTCCAAAAGGCTTATTATTTGATGGTATTCCTGGAGCTGGTAAAACTTTGGGAGCTAAATATTTGGCTAATCAATTAGGTGTTCCACTTTACAGAATTGACCTTGGGGCATTGATGGGAAAATATGTAGGTGAATCAGAAGAAAACCTTGCCAATGCATTAGCTATTGTCGATAACTGCCAGCCATGCGTATTGTTGTTTGATGAGATTGAAAAATCAATTAAAGCTGGGGATGATTCGGGGGTTAGTTCACGAATGCTATCTGCAGTCCTGTGGTGGCTTCAGGAACGTGATTCAAGAGTTCTTACCATAATGACCACCAATGATGCCGAAATACTCCCTAAAGAGCTGTACAGGGCTGGAAGGATTGATGACATATTTGATTTTAATGGAATAACAAGCTGTGAATCTGCTAATGAGTTAATGGTAGGTATACTTGAAAACTTCGGTTATGTGGAATATGAAATTGATTGCATTGAAGGAAAACCTTTTGATGTTATTTGGGAGAATATTATTGAGTTGGATAAGTTCCCGAAAACAGAAACCGATGAAGAGCTAACAGTTTATTATCCTGCCGTAAGCCATGCTGACCTGACAAGTATGGTTTATAAAGCGGTGAAACAATATCTAGTAACAATTTGACAATTTAAAGATTATACGGTAATATAAGCACTCAAACCAAAACGGAGTAATACAATGCAAGAATTAAAGAAGATGCAAGGCACTGGTAAAAATTTTGATTATGCGGTGGTGTTGGAATCTGAGGATTATCAAATAGGATTGAAACCTTTGTTTGATTCTCAGGGGCCTCAAACTTTTGTGGGTATGCGGATTCGACTGGTACCTAAAAACCATGAAACAAGTGTGTTGGCATTCAAACCAAAAGAACAAATGCTTTCTTATTTTCCTCATATACCTTGGCAACAAAAAAATGATACACGGCTTTCGTTGGTGGGTGGATGCGTGGTTAATATTCCTTACAACCACCCAGAAGCTTTACACAAATGGTTTCGGGAAAAAAACATAGTTAATGTATTACTGGATAAGGTTAAAGATATGTTTTTTCTTGACCCTTTTGATAACCGTAAATTGCTTAAAGATTTTTATTTATTGAAACTAAATAAGGAGTATATAAAACCAATGCCGCTACCGAAACTTAATGCTACTAATTCGGTGGTCAGCTTGGGTGACTATAAGGAGAAATTAAACCCGACTGATATTGACTATATTGAAGAGGATACTTAATGGATTGCTTATTGTTTAATACAGACCTTGCGGCAAGATTCGGGGTTAATGAAGCTATCATGTTGGAAAACTTTAAATTCTGGATAATAAAAAATAAAGCAGATAATAAGAATATACATGAAGGGAAAGCTTGGACATATAACTCAAAAAAATACTATGCGGTACTGTATCACTTTTGGACGTATGAACAGGTTAAGAGGATACTAGCCAGCTTAAAAAAACAAGAGGTATTGATAACCGGAAACTACAACAAACACACTTATGACCGGACACTTTGGTACTCGTTTTCAGATACCTATTACACGGAATTCACCATTGTTGGAAATGCAACAATGGATAGTGGCAAAAGCAACAATGCAAAAGTTGAAACGCAACAACCTATACCAGTTATAACTACAAATAAGAAAACAGATAAGATAAACATGGATTCACCTTCGGAGAATCAATTAAAGACATTTCCGAAAATTAAAGCTGATTCGGGAAATAAACTAAATAAAGGAAAAATAAAAGAAACTAAAACAATAGTAAAACCTAAAAGCAATTATACGGTTAATGAATTATATAAAGACTTTGTTGATTCATCCGAAGATTATACTATTGACCAACTGATTGAAGAATTTTCCGAAACAGAATATAACCCGAAAAGGGTTTCTGATTATTGGAGAAAATGCATGACCGTATGCTACAAGGATAAGTTAAAAACGGTGCCGACTGTAATAGGTGTTGAAAAGAAAATGCTGGATACGCTTATGGTGACGATAGAAGAGGATAAATACAAGACCCTTGGTATCCTTATCGGAAAATGGTATGAATTCACTCAGCACTGCGAGAACGGCTTTGCAGCCTTCAATTCACCTGTTACTCCGATGATTCCATACTTACTTAAATTTAAGATGGCAATTCCAAGCTTTTCGGTGACGGAAGAAACCATTGCAACTAACAAGAACTATGGTAAGAAGTTTGACTGGGAAGAGGATGATGAATAACTAAGTTGCAATAATAAGCCGGTAGTAATACCATTTATAAAAAACATACAGGAGATAGGGGGAGTAATTATGACCACTATGGTAGAAGAAGCCTTTAAATCGAACGTGCTTCATAAAGATATTCACATGAGCTTAGTGAAAAATTTAGATAAGATTTCACTGGCTACAGGTGTGCCTAAAAAATTTATTTGGTCTGAGGATGATAACCAAGTCTGTTCTCGTAAAGAATGGAAATACATTATTCAATGCAGGAAATACCGGTTTGAGGGTAGTGCTGGGCTGGTTATCACAAACAACTCAACACAGCTTCATTCACCTGAAGCAAAAATGATGTTGATGGCTGGTAAGTTGATTCGTAACTTTATTGATGCGAGGCTTGTTATTGTTCAAGATTTATTGGATGAAATGAAGGATGGGGATAAAGATGAGTCAGATGTTTTACTTATTCCAAACTTCTTTATTCCAAAGAAAGGTATTACCGTACCTGACTGGCAGATTAATAACCTTCAAGGCTTGTTAATTAAACGCCTATGTTCCAGCAATTTAACCATACTTTATGTTGAGGATATGGAGCAGTTGAAATTAGCCTACGGTAAGGCAATGTATGACCATTTAAACAGTCATTACACTTTTTTATAAAAGACACCTTAGCCGGAACTGAGACCGGTGGGGGTATCTTTGTCTCAAAAATATGGAGTAGTCTATGCAGTCAGTTGGTGCGAAACTTATATCAAGTCTAATAATTGAGGGGGAATTATCAGACTATTTACAAATGGGGTTAAGCAAAGAATTGTTCTTAGGTATTGAAGATGACCTATTTACTTTCGTGGATGACCACGTACAAGCTCATGGGGTGTTCCCTCATGCCGATACAATAGAAGAACAGATAGATGTGGAATTGCCTACGGTGACGGAACCGGCAACCTATTATCTGGAGCATTTTGAAAACCGGTACTTCCAACAACGGTTAAAGAAAATAATGTTGGAAGCTCAAGGTTCGTTAAAAAAGAAACAACCGAAAGCGGCCTTAGAACTGTTACAAGATGAGGTGGTTAATTTAACCTTAAAACGTAACCGACAAAAAATGGTGAATTACACTACAGAAGCCTATAAGTTGATTAAAGATAATTATATGCAACAATGGCTGGGGGAAGATGGTATTCACGTTGGTTGGCCTTATTTAGACCGCTTAACGGGTGGTTTATTGGGTGGGGATGTTCTGGTTATTGTCGGAAGGCCAGGAACCGGCAAAACCTACAACCTTTTGCACATGGCAATGCATCCATGGCTACAAGGTAAAGTACCGCTTGTGGTGTCTATGGAAATGAACCCACTAGCACTGTCACAACGTATTGCGGCAATGCAAGCAAATGTACCAGCAAACTACATTAAAACTGGGGATATTCCTCCCAAGTTCAAAGATAAAGTATTCAATGTACTATCCGAAAATGCCGAAGATGAAGGGAAACCTCCTTTCTGGATTGTGGATGGAAACTTAACAGCTTCAGTAAATGATATTGCATTACTTTGTCATCAATTAAAACCAGATTGTGTTTATGTTGATGGGGCGTATATGTTGAAGTCAGAATCGGGATTTGCAAAACACGAACAGATAGCAGATTCAATACAAGGGCTAAAAGAAAAAATAGCCGGTACTTTAGATATTCCTGTTGTGGCAAGTTACCAGTTCAATCGGGAACAAACCAAGGCGGCAGAAAAAGGCAAAACTGGAGTTCAGCATATTGGTGGCTCAGATGCCATTGGTCAGATTGCTTCGGTAGTACTGGGGGTATCGGGCGAAAATGACCCCTCCCTTCCATCCTTCCATGACCACGTAAAAATAATTGAAGTATTGAAAGGTCGGAACGGAGAAACCGGTTCATTTAAAATTAACTGGAAATTTTCTACATGGCCTTATATGGATTTCTCGGAACTCAATACAGAAAAATACCACGACAAGGACGATAAGGCCGGACACGCTGAAATGGATTTTGGTGATGAAGAAGAGCTACCGCAAATGGAAGAAAACGTGGAGGACTTGCAATATTAATGCAATTGATTGCAATAAATAATTATTTGACAATTAAAATTATGTATGTATAATTAACCTACGCTATCATTCCTACTTCGGGAATGAGGCTTAAACCAATGGGGTAACAAAAATGCCAGTAACAATTAATAAGAAGAAAACAAAAACCACATCTAAAAAGAAACTTGCTTCAAAAGCAAAAGCGGCAATACAATCTGATGCTATCAAAGAATTGGTGGATGTGATGGGCGTAACTCAAAAAGCAATGGAACGCCACGCTCAAGCCTTAATGCCATTACAGGAAACTTATTCAACTGCTAAGGCAGAATTATTGGTGTTGGCTGATGAGCAATATGATGCTGATAAAAAAGCGGTGATAACCACTGATGATTATTTAGCTGATATTGGGATGAAGGGAAATAAAACCACGATTACTGATAAGTCAAGAATTATTGATTTGCTGGATAATATTGATGAAGCATTGGTACTCAAACTGATTTCTTTTAAATTGACTGAATTAAAACAATACCTGACACCAAATGAAATAAAAGCAGTCACACAAATTGAGCGACTTAATGCCAGAACTGTGAAGGTTAATGCCCTTGCATAATGGATGAACAACGGATTGTAAAATTCCTGCAAGCTCTCGGTTCTGAACCGTGTGATGTTCAGAATCGGGATGAGTGGGTACTGGCAACTTGTCCTTTTTTTTTGGAGTTATTATGAAAAAAACACACGGTATGTCAAGGTTAAATGGTAAACGTAACCCTGAATATTCAAGATGGCAAAAAATGAAAGCTAGGTGTGCTGATAAAAATGATAAAGATTATGGTGGGCGAGGTATAGCTGTCTGCAATAGGTGGTTGATTTTTTCCAATTACTTTGAAGATATGGGTACCTGCCCAAAAGGGTTATCTCTTGATAGACGGGATAACAGTAAGGGCTACTCAAAAGATAATTGTCGCTGGGCTACACCTAGTCAGCAAACATACAATCGTAGACCTTACACCAGAACTAAATACAAAACTTCTAAAATAAAATCAGAAGTAAAAAAATTATTAGAGGAGGGAAAAACCACTAGAGCTATTGCATCTAAATTAGGTGTAGGAAAAACAACTGTATGGAGAATATCTAACGGTTATGGATGAGCAACGTATACATAAATTTTTAAAAGCATTAGGCTCTGAGCCATGCGAAAATCAAAACAGGGATGATTGGGTGTTAGCCACTTGTGTTTTTGCACCTTGGTTCCATGAAGGCGGTGTAGACAACCACCCTTCATTCGGGGTGGAAAAGAAACCTAATGAACAATCAAGATTTTACTGTTTTAGCTGTAACTCCCATGGTGATTTAATGGATATGGTTATCGACTTAAAACATGAAGGGGCAACCTCAGATGAGGGTTATGATTTTTCTACGGCTTTGCAACTGATTGCTGACGAAAATGAAAATGCCGAACTTGATATTCCAGACTATGAGAATGGGACTGTGAAACCTAAAGTTGTAACCAAGATATTTGCCGAATCATTCTTGGAGTCCTTTAAGAAAGCAAAGTTCTTCAAGGATGGTTTGTTATACCTAGAAAGCCGTGGATTAACACCACTAGAAATACACGAACTTGATTTCAGGTTCGATTCAAAATATAAGCGCGTATGCATACCTTTAAGAGACTTTGATGGGAAGTTGATGGGATTGCATGGGCGAGCAATCTTAAAAGGCACCACGCCTTCGTATAATGCCTATAAATACAATAATCATTGGAATAAATTACCGTGGCTTGGAGAAGAATGGGTAGACCTCGAAATGACCGTAGTTTTATGTGAGTCGGTATTCGATTTTATTCAGATACGAAAAGTCTATAAAAATGTGATGTGCAGTTTATCCTGCGGTATGGGTAAGCAGAAAATAGAGCGTATTAGAGGCGCGTTAGATGTTATTACCTTGTACGACTATGGTAAAGGAGGAAACATGGCAAGAGAGGGCTTAGATAAGTTTTTAAAGAACTCTGCAATAATTCACTTAATACCAACAGAAGAACAGGATGATGCCGGAAACATGACCGAGCTGGAAATATACGAAGCACTTGAACCCTACTTAACACTGGATGAGAAATGAGCGAACAAGAAGAACCTTTCAGCACTTTGAACGTGACTGAAGGAATTAGATTAAATCGGTTGATTTGGTTTCTTGCACAAATTGAACCGGAGCAATTAGTAACCTTAAAAGTTGATGGTGGTTCTGCAACAGACCTTGTAGGCCATTTAATTGTCAACCTTTGTACTGAGCATGATATTTTTTCCAACAAACTTTACACAGGCATACAGATAGAACAGCACGTAATGAACTAATTTGACAATAGATAATTTATATGTATAATTGTATGAGCTAACGATAAGTTTAGCTTTATTTAATCAAACACCGGTCAGGTGTAATATTAGGAGAAGTACAATGGGTTTTTTGAAGAAAGGCAAGGCCAGTCAAAAACAAATGGCGGCTGCGGATGAAAAAGCAAAACAAATGGAAGAGGGGTTTATTCGTAGATTCTGGATGCCAAAAGATGCTGAAACAACTATCACATTTCTTGACGGTAAATTATTACCAGATGGACTGCTAGACAACACTACATTTCTGGAACATCAATTAAATCTAAACGGTTCGTGGCAAAATTGGTATGCATGTACCAGTGAGGATGAACCTTGCCCTATTTGTGAGGGTGGAGATACACCTTCATTAGTTGGCGTATTTACGGTTATTGACCACTCAGAATGGACTTCCAAAAAAGACGGCTCAGTACATAAAGACGAAAGACGACTTTTTGTAGCCAAACGTCAAACACTGAAACAGCTTCAAAAAATTGCTACCAAGCGTAAAGGTTTACTTGGTTGTACTTTTGAAGTTTCGCGTATCGGTGAAAAAGCGGCAAGTGTTGGCGATATGTTCGACTTCGTACAGAAGAAAACATTATCTGTTTTGGGTAAAAAATATAAGGAAGCTATGCCTTATGATTACCAAGAAATTTTGACTTACAAAACAGCCCAAGAACTTCGTGATGAGGGCTTTGGTTCCTTAACTGTTGGCGCGGAGCCGGATGTTGATGATGATGATGAAGAAGCTCAATATGATGATGACGTATAAGCTTTAAGGTTTTGATTTGGGGATTCTTGGTATTAGCTCATCACACCTTTGCAGGTATTGAGGGTTCCCTAATCATTTTACGGAGATAGAAATGACTTGGACTAATAAAGTTCCATTGATTACAAAAGAGGCGGCTGTATACCCATACTCCCCTTTACTAAAAAAGAAGTTTTCCTTAATGAGTCGGTATGAAGAACCGATAACCCTTTTCAGGGAAATAGGAGAAGGCACTCAACACCGAATTTTACTACCCAGACAAGTATGCCCTATGGGTGTCGATAAAAGAGTTTCTGGGGTACCGGTAAAATTTACTTCAATATTTGAACCCAGAAGTGATGAACAAGCAAGAGTGGTAAATGAAGCTTCAACTTTATTGTTGGATGGACAGTCTTTTGTTGTTAGGGCTCCAACTGGTTTCGGAAAAACAATTTGTGCTATGCAGATGATTCACAATGTTGGGCGTAAAACCTTAATAGTTGTGACCAAAGAAGATATACGTGACCAGTGGATAGATGCCGCAAAAATGATACTTGGACTAAAAAATTCTGAAATTGGAATTATCCAAGGTGATTCATGCAATACCAAAGGCAAGAAGTTCTGCATAGGTATGATTCAATCTTTATCGAAGGCCGGAAAATACGCACCTAGTACATGGGCTGATTTTGGTTTTGTTATTTGGGATGAAGTGCATAGGGTGGCGGCTGACCATTTCAGCAATAGCGCATGGCTATTGCCTGCAAAATTAAGAATGGGGTTATCGGCAACCCCAGAACGAAAAGACGGTAAGGACGTTGTTATAGCGGCTCATATCGGTAAAGTAAGAGTTGCTACCGAACAAATGAAAATGATACCAAAGATACTGGTAGTTAATTCCACGTTCAAGCTTCCAATGGTACCTAGAAAAGTAAATGGTCGATTTAAACAGGTTCCATTACCGCATACTCCAGGGCGAATCCAAGGGGTAAATAAATATTTAATCAAAAGCGTTGCCAGAAACAAAATGATAGGCACCTTCATAAAAACTGCTTATTCCAAAGGTCGAAATATTATTGTATTTTCAGATATGAAAGCGCATCTTGATAGGCTTTATGAGATTTGTGTGATGAATGCTATTCCTCAGAAAGATATGTCTTTCTACGTGGGGGGTTTATCAAAAAAGGATAGAGAACGGGCGAAAGTAAAACCAGTGATTTTTGCAACTTATGCCATGACTTCAGAGGCCACAGATATTCCATGGTTGGATACGGCAGTTTTGGGAACACCTCGGTCAGATGTGGTTCAAATAGTCGGGAGAATTTTACGGGAATACCCAGACAAAAAAGAGCCGATAGTCTTTGATGTAGTTGACAGGTGTAGCAACGTACTAACAGGATACTATAACAACCGGAGAAAATGGTATGCTGATATTGGTTGCACCGTGAAGATAAAGAATTGACTTCTAGCCTTAAATAAATTATAATTGTCAAAACTGAAATAAGGTTAAGGAGATAAACAATGCCAGTTAAAATTAAGAAACGACCAAAAAAGAAACCCTTTAAAAAGTGGTACGATGACAATAAAGCGGATTTCAATGAGCAACGAAGGGAACGATATAAAAACGACCCAAATTATAGGGAAAAGGTACGCCTTGAAAATGCCAAGAAGTCAAAACGGAAACCCAAACCAAGAAAACCGTTTGATTCTTTTGAAGTGGTGACATTAAATTTACACGGCAGAAAAACCCTTGAATGTTATTCCATAAAAGATGCCTGTACTTTAATTGGTAGAGGTCTACAAACTATCCGGTTGTGGATAAAAAATAAAGATATTCCTACCGGTTTTATTCAAGATGATAAACGGAATAAATACTACACTGTTAATCAAGTAAAATTATTATGTACCTTTGCCGATATTAGGAGAGGATTGAGTGGGGCTAAATTAGATGCCGAGCAGGATTTAAAAGAAGCCTCAAAAATTGTGTTCCATAATTGGGAGAAATAAATGCCAGTAAAAATAAAAAAGAAAAGTACCGCCACGGAAGAAGAAGAAGCACCGAAAAAAGCAAAACAAAAACCTGTAGCGAAAAAAACCGTTGCAAAGAAACCAGAAACCAAAGATATTGCTAAACAATCTAAGGAAACTAAATTGTTGGTTGATGGTGATGAAGTTTCTGATGGCGAAATATTCAACATGAAGGAACCAACTGGGAATGTAAGTCTTGAGTATCCAGATGGCACCACGAAGAATATTCAGATTAAATTAGCCAATGCCTCAAACTATGTAGGGCCTACAGTAAATGTGGGTATAAGTTTGGGGCTTACCGTTAATATCGGCAATTATGAAAATGTAAAGGCGCAAGTATCGCTTCATGTACCTTGCTCACATGAGGAAATTGAAGATACTTACGAATTTGCAAAAACGTGGGTGGATGACAAGATTGAAGAGCTACAATCAGAAATATCAACTCACAAAGAATAAGTGCAATCAATTGCAATGGGGGATAGGTAATGAGTTCTGTTGATGAACTATTAAAAGAAATGGATAAGCAGTATGGTGATGCTGTTGTAGGTAATGGGCACGACCAACCAGAATATACCAGAGCTGACACAGGGATGTTTCCTATTGATTTAGCAATAGGTGGGGGTTTTCCAGTCGGTAAAATGAGCATAATATACGGGCCTGAGTCTAGCCTTAAAACAACGGTGGCATTAAAAGCTATTGCTCAGTACCAACGAACTAATCCAGACAAGACTTGTGTGTTTGTGGATATTGAAGCTAGTTATGATAAAGACTGGGCAATAAAGTTAGGGGTGCAAACTGAAAAATTAAAGTTATTGCGACCCACTTATGCTGAAATGGCAGTAGATTTGATTGAAGGGATTTTATACGCTGATGATTGCGGAGTGGTTGTAGTTGATTCATTAGCGGCAATGGTAACGGCAAATGAGCTAAACAGTAGTGCTGAGAAGGCCGTGGTGGGTGGTTCCGGTTTGGTTATCGGGCGATTTTACCGTAAAGCTGTTATGGCTATATCAACCGCTATTAGAAAAGAAAGATACCCGACTTTGATATGTATTAATCAGATACGTTTTAAAATTGGGGTTATGTATGGCGACCCTGAAACAATGCCTGGAGGAAATGCTTTTAGGTACGGTGCGGCTTTGATTCTTCGTCTTTATGGTAAAGATGAAATTGATAAGAAAATAAATGCTACCTTACCTTCATGGAAAATATGTTCCGGTATCGTAAAGAAATATAAGATACCGATTTTTTCAAAGTCCTTTGAGTTCAGAATGTCAATCAACAAAAATACTGGTTTTGCTATCGGTGATGTGGATGATTGGAATACTTTTAAGAAGTATATGCAGGATTTTGGGATAATCAGAAAAGGAGAAAAAGCCGGTAGTTGGTTTTTGGGGGAGCAGGAATTTAAAACTATTTCATCAATAAGAAAGCATATTGATGAAGATGAGTCTCTTAATTTAGCCTTACGTGAATTGGTATTTGAAACTGCGTTAGGTGATGATGAAGAGGATAATGAGGATGCCGAAACAGAGGAATAGTTATGAGCGAAACTATAGAAATGAGTGTTGTTGTTATACGAGAAACACCAAAGGCTTTTTTGGTAGATGATGGGGAAGAACATTGGATACCTAAATCCCAGATTACTGATGCTGAAGAATATGGTGAAGGAGAAGAAGCTACCATAGAAGTATCATTATGGTTTGCTACAAAGGAGGGGTTGGCGTGAGTGATAACCCGTGGATGAAAAAACATACAGGGAAGAAAAACGACCACGGGCGAAAAGCAGAAGTTAAGGCCGCTAGAAGGATGGGGGGTAAACTTCATGCTGGTAGTGGCAACATGGGGGTAAAAGCAGATTTTACTGTAAAGGAATTCAAGATTGAAAACAAAGCGACTATTCATAGAAGTATGAAACTGGATTTGGATTGGTTGCTTAAGGTATCACAAGAAGCTCTTGAAGTTGGAAAAACACCTGCCTTATCTATTCAATTTGTGGATTCTCAAGGCACTTCCTTAAAAAGAGGTCGATGGGTAATGGTTCCTGAAGATGTTTTTTCTCAACTAATAGAAAATATAAACATAGGGGATTTATGATTACTCAAGATAAACTAAAAAAACATTTGCATTATGATTCAAAAACCGGTGTTTTTGTTAGATTGATAGCCTTGGCTAAAAGAACTAAAGTAGGTGATATTGCACAGGAATTTGCCGAAGCCATGGCGGTTAGCAAAATGCTTACACAAGATGAAACAATACCTTGTCTTTTAAATTTATTTGATATTATGGAAGAAAAGAAAAGAAAATCAAGGTTGAAAAGTATATGGAACTATCACGGCAATTAGGCCGGTTGGAGGATTGATGCCATTAAAAATAACTAAGAAACTAAAAAACAAAAATGCATTTAGTTTAAAGAAGATTTTGCATGAAAAAATTGCAGGTGTTCAAGAAGCAAGACCTATGCATAATATTCACGCTTCTGATGTGACTAAAGGGGATAAGGAATTTTGCCCAAGGGAATATTGCTTAGTAGATATTACCGGCAAAAAACGAAGGGATGAATTTATTGGGACTTCACTTAGAACCACATTCCACCATGGGGAGGATTTACAAAGACGAATCAATGAGGTTTATCTTGAAGATATTATGGTGGGTAATTGGGTATGCAGAAATTGTGGTGAAATAAAGCAGTTATGTAGGAAACCAACAAAAGGCCATTGCTTTACTAAATCTGGTATTGACCATAATTGGCAGTATGAGGAACCAAGACCCTTATCAAAAATATCTGGAATATCAGGCGGCATTGATGCCTTGATTATTACCGGAGAACCTAAATATCGAATCTATGAAATTAAGACCATGGCTTCGGATGCATTTAAAGCGTTAGTAGCCCCTTTAGCCGAACATCGGATAAGGACAAACCTTTATATGCGTTTAGTCGCTGAGGACACCACAGAGCTTCACGATAGGGTAAATACTGAGGTGGCTAATATTCTTTACGTGTGTAAAGGGTTTGGTTGTAAAGATGAATCATTAAAACTGATGGGGTTGAAAGATGCGGCCTTTTCACCTTTCAAAGAATTCACTGTTCATAGGGATGATTCAACTACCTTAATATTTACACGGAAGGCGAAGCTGATTAAAAAGTTTCGGGGTAACGGCAAGATGCCTGATGGTGTATGTAATACTTCATTTTGTAAACGGGCAAAAACCTGCCCAGTTGTATCTGAGTGTTTTTCTGGAAAATACCCAGCTCAAATAACGTGGAATAAAAAAGAAACATAAGAGGACTTAATATGACTGATGGCTCAATGTGCGAACTACCAAAGTACCAATGCATTAAAAAAGTGTGGGCTTTGAAAATAAAAGAAATATTCCATGAAGGTGATGCTGTATTTTTTAAGGCCACCGATGACAGATTTACACCGATACAACTAAGCATGGATTATGTAAATAAACATAAACCTGAAGCCGGTGGGTATTATGTTGTTTATGAGGGTGGGTATAAATCCTTTTCACCAGCAGAATCTTTTGAAGAGGGGTATATTACTGAGCAATCTGAATGGGCACTGGTTGATAGTGTTGAAGGTAGGCTGGTTAATTTGCCGGACTCAGAAAGACCTGTACTATTTCAATATGGGGATTGTGTTTATCTTGGAGTATTTAACCATGATGAGCATGAATTTGGATTTTATACTAATGCCATTATTGGTGGGGGTGATTTTGTGGAAGCAGAACATATCACTAAATGGAAGTACTTAACATGATTGTTTTAGGGTTGGATACTTCAACTAAAACAGGCGTGGTTATCTTGGAATTGAAACACGGGGAAGAAAAAATAAATTTACTGTATAAGCAGGAATGGAACTTTCCAACACTAAAAGGGATGCCACGATTAAAAGCATTCGCAGACAGGCTTTATGAATTACTGGATAAGTATGAGCCTGATGTTTGCATAATTGAGGGCTACGGGTTCGCTAATAAGCACACACTGGTAACGCTGGTTGAAGTGGGTACAGTGATTAAATACACGTTGCATTTATACCGAGTGCTTATTTTAGATATACCCCCAACTTCATTAAAAAAGTTCGTTTCTGGTAAAGGTAATGTAAAGAAAGATGTTATGATGTTGGAAACTTACAAGCGTTGGCACCTAGAAGGGACTGATAATGAGGTCGATGCTTTTTGTTTAGCTCAATTTGGTTTGGGTTTATTGGGGTATGTAAAAGTCCCTAAAGTTAATGCAACCGCTTTAACAGAGTGGGCTAAGAAACATCCTAAAGATATAGAAAAATTGCAATTGATTGCAAATAGTGAAATATGATTAAAATTAAATTTGACAATTAAAATTATATGCGTATAATGAAGCTCACATTAAACGAAACGGATTAAAAAAATGAAAACTATCACAACTGACGATTTATTGGAAATGACTGAAATTGCAATGTCCTTAACTGAAAAAGGGGCGGCTTTTAATTGCCACAAATTAAACGGCAGTTGGGTGTTTGAAATTACTGGGTACTAGGAAAACTTTATACCATGGATGGTTTATTTTATTATTGGAGATACAAAAATGGCTGAAGCTAAAAAAACAACAACTGCTGCGAAAGTTGCGGCAGGTAAAAAAACAACAACTGCGAAACCAAAAACTACCACAGCAGTAAAACCAAAAACTGCTACCAAAGCAAAATCTGATTTAATTGTCGATACCGCTCACAAACTTGAAAATTTAACCAAGGTGAAAGCTTATGCCATGGTTTCAAAATTGGCTCAAGATATTGACTTTTCATATTTTCAGTTGGGTGGGGTTCTATCGGTTATTCAATCAAATGGTTGGTACACTGATGAGGGTTTTGATAATTTCAAATCTTTTGTTGAAGAAGAATATGGGCTTGGTTATCGTAAAGCAATGTATATGGTTGGGATTTATAACGGCTTGGTTGAAGCTAATATTCCATGGGAAAAGGTTGAAGGTTTGGGTTGGTCTAAACTGAAAGAACTGTGCGATATTATCAATGAAGAAAATGTTGATGAATGGGTGGAAATTGCTTCCGAGCTAACCGTGATTCAATTACAAGCCTACATCAAAGAACAACAAAAAGGTTCGACTGCCTCTGATGACGAGGATGATGAAGATGCTCCAGATGCAATGGAAGAATCAACTAAATTATCAACCTTAACCTTTAAGGTGCATGATGACCAAAAAGAGGTCATCAATGATGCCGTGGATAAGGCTAAAAATGATGCTGACACGGAATTTGCTAACGTGGCAATGGAATCTATTTGTTTGGCATATTTGTCTGGTAACAAACCTAAGAAGGCACCTAAACCTAAATCATTAAAAGATACAATGAAAGGCTCTTCATGGGAAGAGGTACTAGAAATATTTGAAGAATTATGGCCTGATGTTTCCTTAACTGCAGAAGTGGATTAACCAAGCGCTGTGGTAACTCGGTGGGGTGTAAAAACCTCACCATTTTTTTTAAACCAATGGACAAAGCAAAATGTTTGAATCAATAAAAAATATCTTCGGTAATAAGGCAAAAACTGATATAGCTGAACTACAAGTAGTTAAAGATGCGAATACCGATACAGATTTTAAATTTAATCTTGGTGATGAGGTCAAAGATGACATTACCGGCTTTAAAGGTGTAATAGAATACCGTATGCAATGGCTAACTAATTGCAACGCTTACGGGGTATTACCGTCTGGATTAGACCCTCATGGTAAGCCAAAAGAAAGACAGCAGTTCGATGAGCCACGTCTAAAACTGCTAAAACCAAAAGTAGTAAAGGAAGTAAGACATACTGGGGGCTGTAAAGATATGCCTATGGAATCAAACCGGTTTTAATTTTAACTTAACTAGGAGTACAACGTATGACACCAGAACAATATTTAGTTGATTCGGAACGCACCTTATCAAAATTTCCTGATGGTTTAGGGCTATCAAGTGACACAGCAAAATCTTTAGGTAATGTGATTAAACAAGCTATTGATGTTTGCCAGCAATTAGATGCATTAAAAAAGAATATTTACTACGGTAAGCCTATGGTTGATGGCGCGGTAATTTTATCTGATGCCGATACCATGGCCTTAGAACCGGATGAACTTGAAGCTTTGCAAAAGTTTGATTCACGGGAAGTTGATTTGCTTCACGCGGCACTAGGTAAATTAACCGAAGCTGGGGAAGTGATGGAAAATGTATTTGCCTTTGTTTCTTCAGACAAACAAAACTATGATGTAAAAAATACTATCGAAGAAGTTGGGGACGGCTTTTGGTACGATGCTATTTTACTTCGTGATGCTGGTGTATCTATTGAGGAATGCATGGATAAAAATATCAATAAATTGCTGGCGCGGTACCCAGAAAAATTCAATACAGAAGATGCTTTGAATCGGGATACCGAAGCTGAACGAAAGGCAATGGAAGATGCAGGTTAATAGAAGAACCGGCCTTGTAGATAGGAGGGGGCGAACACAACATATAGCCCCCTTGTTTGTAGGCGTGGGTAATGCTATCCGGTTTCTTATTGAAATGATAACGATAGTTCTTAGTTTTATTTATTTGGGGTTTTATGCCGGTGCTACTTTTACTGTTATTTTGTGGTATGTAGAAAAAAGCAAACTGGATGAAGCCGAACGATTGGAGAGAAGTGTTGGAAGGCGAAAAACAGATTGGGAGTATTACACAGCCTAAACCAGCTATTATTTGGCTTACTGGATTATGTGGTTCTGGTAAGTCAATGTTGGCTACAAAGATTGTGGATGAACTTCGTGTGAGGGGTTACGGTGCATGTAACCTTGATGGTGATGAATTAAGAAAAGGTATTTGTTCTGATTTAGGTTTTTCTTTAAAAGACCGGTCAGAAAATGTGGCGCGTGTGGGGGAGGTGGCAAAATTATTGGTAGACGCTGGTATGTTTGCAGTGGTGTCTTTGGTTTCACCTATTCTTATTGATAGGGCTATGGTTAGGGATTCGGTGGAAGAAAACCAATTCATAGAAATTCACATGAATGCATCTTTAGAATATTGTGAAAGCGTGGATGCAAAAGGAAATTATGCAAAGGCACGGTCTGGGAAATTAAAAGATTTTACAGGCATTAGTTCTTCATACGAATTTCCAAAAGATGCAGAACTGACTTTCAATATTGAAGTGCATGATATTGAGCTGGTATGCATAAGAAACATTATTGCTTTTTTAAATGAACGGGGGAACATTACTATTTCTACCGGCACCGGAGATAATAATGGCTGAAGAAGAGAAGAAACCACCACCTACAGTTATTGACAAGAAAATTGTTGGCTTTAAAGTATTAACAGATGAACCTGAAGAAGTAGAAGGGTTGATTTGTGAACAAACAGGGATGCATGAAGAAATAGAACGGGATGAGATTCTAAACGGACGAACATACAAGTTCAAACATCCTGTTAAAGACTTCGCTTATTACGTTACTTTGAACGATAAAGAAATAAACGGTAATCTGTACCCGTATGAAATTTTTATCAACTGTAAAGACCCTGAGAGCGCACAATGGGTATTTGCTTTGACCAGAGTAATATCTGCAGTATTTAGAAAAGGTGGCGATGTTGTCTTTTTAGCAGATGAACTAAAAAGCGTATTTGACCCTGCCGGTGGTTACTTCAAAAAAGGGGGGGTATTTATGCCCTCTATAATTGCTGAAGTTGGGCATATACTTGAAAAACATTTAATTGCTATTGGGATTATAGAAGTTCAAAAAGATAAAGCCACGGAAGAATTTATTGCTCAGAAGCGTGAAGAGTACAAAAAAGCTAACCCAGACGATAATAACACAGCAGAATACCCCCCACAGTCCACTGTATGCCCAAAGTGTAGCGTTAAGGCTGTTATCCTTATGGATGGGTGCCAAACTTGTTTAAGTTGCGGTGAGTCCCATTGCAATTGACATAGGAATCTAAATGTTGTTATGATTACTTATGAAATATAAAAAAGGTGATACTTTTAATCAGTGGACTCTATTAGATTACTATCCTGATAAAAAAAGATGGTTAGCTAAATGTAGTTGTGGTTTAGAAAAATTTGTAATTATTACTCATTTAGTGAAAGGTAATTCAACTAAATGTAAATACTGTTATGGTATGTCTAAAAGGAGTGGTTGTTTTTTTCATAAACGAGAATATAATTCTTGGGATAGTATGAAGCAACGGTGCTTTAATAAAAACAATGACCGCTATTCTAATTATGGTGGTAGAGGTATTACTATTTGTTCTGATTGGCGTGATTCTTTTGAAAAGTTTTTTGATGATATGGGGGTTAGGCCAGAAGGTACCACTTTAGATAGGATTGATAATGAAGGTAACTACGAGGTATCCAATTGCAAATGGTCTACTTCGGCAGAACAAGCCTCAAACAAAAGCACTAATATACAACACGCAGGACGCACATACACTATTAAAGCTTTAGCAGAATTATATAACATGCCTTATGGGAGGCTACAATCAAGAATAAAAAGAGGTTGGCCTTTAGAACGGGCTTTAACAGAAAGCAAATGTGGGTGATTCTATGAATGAAAGAGATACTAGGGTGATTGATAAGTGGGACAAGCGATTTTTGATGATGGCTCAACTTATTGGCACTTGGAGCAAAGACCCCTCAACAAAAGTTGGGGCGGTAATTGTTGACACTAATCAAAGAATTGTTGCTACCGGCTATAACGGGTTTCCACGGGGGGTTATTGATGATGAAGAATCTTTAGGGGATAGGAACGTAAAATACCCTTTAACTATTCATGCAGAAGCCAATGCAATACTATTTGCTAATGTAAATTTAACCGGCTTTACGATTTATTCTACTCATCCTACTTGTGCTGGTTGTGCCGCTATGGTTGCCCAAACTGGTATTAGTCGGGTGGTTTGGATTCATCCTGAACCGCAGTTTATTGACCGGTGGAAAGAAAGCACTCAATTAGCTAAACGTGTATTCCATGATGCTGGGATTTCTACCACTATTGTTGATGGTGATTTTTAATGTGCCTTGCTTTCAGAAAACAAGAGTTAGGTTGGTGGGTATGCATTAGCTTGGTTCTTATTACTACTGGGATGCTATTGGGGGCTTTATTAATAAAATCGGAGGTGTCGAAACCAAAACAACCTAAAGTAATTTATACAGGTGATGTAATTTGTGATTAAAAATAAGAGGAACTAATGAATAAATATAGAATTACTGTATTAGAGCAATATTCGGGTGCAATGGTGGCAGAAATATCTGAAGCCGCTACCTTCCCTGTACCACAAGAACCTATCCATTTTTTTAAGGATGGTCGGTCAGGGTTTCCAATAAAAGTAGAACGGATAACTGAAGCTGATTATTCAGATGTGGTTGACACTACCGTAACTTTAGAAGGCTAATGAAAAAGACAATACTATTATTGTTGGATATAATTATTCCCAGATTTGTTGATGAACGTATAGCTATAAATAGAACAAGCATTACTCAAGTAACTACCGTGTGCTTAGAAAAAGATATAACAAGAGACACGGTATACACAGGGGTGATAGGTAGACGTTGCTTTAATTTTTTTGGGGTTGGGTTATTTATGACTTTTTACGAGGTGGATTAAAAAATGTATCATTATCAATGTAAACTAGATAGGGTTGTTGACGGGGACACCGTGGATGCTTTTATTGATTTAGGATTTAAACTTACAATCCATAAGCGGATACGATTAATGGGCATAGACGCGCCCGAGACTCGTACACGGGATAAAGAAGAAAAAGTACACGGTATTGAATCAAAGGAATGGTTGGAAAACAGAATCAAAGTTGATGGTAGTGGTTATTTTGAACTGCTAACTGAAAAGGATGATTCTGGTAAGTATGGTCGATTGTTGGGTACCCTTATGGTAGACCATGTAAATCTCAATGAGCAAATGTTGGATTTGAATTTAGCCATGCCTTATTATGGTGGGAAAAGGTAATGCAATACTGTTGCCCTGAGTGTGGAGTTACCGGTGGTGATAATGAAAAACTTTATCGTTATATAGGTTATTGGTGCCATGTATGCCACGACCCGAAAGTAAGAATGAAACCTTCCAATAATGGGAAGATACTATCTGATGATAAAGTAACAAAACATAATGCTTACCAAAGATTAAAACAACGGTAGTTTGCAATCAATTGCACTGAAAAACCGCCTTCACATTCGGGGGGGCGGCTCTTAACATTATCCAATTCTCAAAAGTTGGGAAAAAGCTCTGAATACTAAGTAACAACTAAAGAGAATACTATAGAGAGTATAGAGAGAACATCTTAATAACTATGTTAATCAATATTGTGTATAATCATAATTTCAATATGTGAATAAAAAACAGCCCTAATAATGATACATTTCTACGTTAATTTGTAGACGTTATGCTGTATACCACAGTATATGCGGTGTGTAGCGTTAATAATATTTTATTAAAAACAATTAGACCCTTATGAAAACAAAAATTATACCCCTAAAACAACTAATTCCTTCTGAAAATAACGTGCGAATTCACACCGAAGAACAGGTGAATGAAGTGATTGCGAGCATTGAAGAATTCGGATATACAAACCCTATCGTAGTGGATGAAAACTTTGGGATTTTGGCAGGGCATTGTCGATTTGAGGCCCTTACTTTACTGAAAAAAACTAAGGTACGGGTGGTGATAATTGAAGGATTATCTGACATCCAAAAACGTGCTTATATGTTAGCTGATAATAAATTAGCTATGAATTCTGAATGGGATGTTGAAGCCTTAAATGCGGAGCTGGTTGCACTACAAGAATCTGATGAAATTGATTTCAATATAATGGGTTTTGGTGAACAAGACATGGCAGATATTGAAGAAGAATTATTAGCTCTATCTGAGGCCGCAGAATTGGATGGTTCGGGTTTTACACCGGAGATAAATCCTACCTCAAAAAATTACTCAGAAGTTGAGGATGGTGATATGGATAAAACGGCTAAAGAGTTGGATGATAAATTCAAAGATAACACGGAAGAAACTTTAGAAGTGATTTGCCCTCATTGCGCTGAAACTTTCGATGTGAGGGTTTAATGGATAATCCAGAGGTTGGTGCAATATTTGAAAAATTAAAATGGACGTTCGCTAAGTCTATGCCAAAGAATCCTCACTATTATACTTTAAGAAAAAATTGGGAGGATGATGCCTTATTTTGTGCCGTGGTGATGTACATAAGAAAGAATGGTAAAAAGGTAATGTTTGGCAAAACCCAGTATATTATACTTATTATAGATGGGTACCGTTACTGGACTATGGGCTGCCCACTTAATAGACCCGATGGCTCACCATATACCCGACTTATAAATAAGGCTAAGGAGAAATGAAACGGGGGTATTTACGGATAAAAAGTATTACTATTGATGAGGCTGAAAAATATTCTGTTTTCGTAGGGATGCCTCAAACATTCCAATACAGGAAAAGGGATTTATGGCTTGGGGTATTCAGTAGCAATACTTTGGTTGGTGTTTGTTGTTTTTCTTATTCAAATACCACTGGAAATATCATGCATAATTTTGTCACAACAAGATATAGAGGTCGGGGTGCCTTAGCAAAAACATTAATAAGGATAAAGTCTTTTGCTGCGGATAATTCGATTGATACTATTTATTCAAGCGTAACACCAATGGCATTAAACTCACACTTGAAAGCAGGGGCAAAAATAATAGCGATGTATAAGAATAAAAATACCAAGGTAGTGTATGAAAATTTTTACTAATAAGAGTGTATACGAGGCGGCATTAGATAGAATTCGATACTTGTATGATGAATTTGAAAACATAACAGTAAGTTTTTCGGGGGGAAAAGATAGCACAATTTGTTTACAGTTGGCCTTAATTGTTGCCGAAGAAAGAAAACGATTACCACTAAATGTAATATTTATAGACCAAGAAGCGGAATGGAGCTTTGTGCAAACCTATATGAAAAAGGTAATGCATGACCCAAGGATAAAACCTTATTGGTTCCAGATGCCGATAAAGATAACTAATTCGACTTCAACAACTGACCCTTGGTTGTATTGTTGGAAGGAAGGTGAAGAAGAAAACTGGGTGCATCCAAAAGACCCTATAAGTATTAAAGAGAATACTTACGGCACAGACAGGTTTTATGAATTATTTGATGCCATTATCCGAAAAGAATTTAAAGGGCAATCTACGGCTAATTTGGGGGGTGTAAGAACCCAAGAATCACCAGCACGCTACTTAGGCTTAACTGGTGCGGTTACTTATAAATTTATTACATGGGGAAAGATACTAACCAAGAAGCTAAACCATTTCACTTTTTACCCTATTTACGATTGGGGATATAAAGATGTTTGGAAGGCTATACATGATAATAAGTGGGAGTATTGTGAGCTGTACGATAGGATGTATCAATATGGTATTACAGTAAATAATATGAGGGTTTCTAATTTACACCATGAAACTGCTATACAGAATCTTTATATCCTACAAGAGATTGACCCGAAGGTTTGGGAAAAACTAACCAAGCGATTGCAAGGGATAAATACCGCAGGTCATTTACAGAAGGAAAGCATTTCTCCACCTAAACAATTACCTTATATGTTTAAGGATTGGATGGAATACCGAGACTATTTGGTTAAGCATTTAGTTACTGATTCTGAGGTGCGTGGGAAGTTTAAAAAATATTTTGAGGGGCATGATAAATACTATCAGTCTCCATTAATTAGAGACCTGTATTTGCGCTCTAATATAGTTGCAGTAATGACTAATGATACAGGGGCAAAGTTGGGTAATTTTGAAACTATATCTGATGTTCGTGAATATAGAGCTTTCATTCGTGGGGTTGAAAGACCTAATAACGTAAACAATAAATACATCTTGGATTTAAAAGAATATGAGCATAAAAAAACACTTAAAAGAAGAAATAAAAGAGGCTTACGATTCAGCAAAAGATAAAGATGCATTTCTTTATGAGTTGCGTGAATATTTGCATAACAGTATTTCTCCACGAAAACATCAGCCGGTAGATTTAATTCGGTGGGTGGATATTGCGAAAGTTAAGCCAAACGATTACAACCCTAATAGCGTTGCTTCCGTTGAATTAAAATTATTGCATACATCTATCAAGCATGATGGTTATACACAGCCTGTAGTGACCATACACGATGAAGAAACTGATACCTATGTGATTGTTGATGGGTTTCACAGATACTTCACTATGCTTAATAATAAGGATATTACTGAAATGAATTTGGGTAAGTTACCGGTGGTGGTAATCAACTCAAACATCAATGACAGAATGGCCTCAACAGTTCGCCATAATAGGGCACGGGGGAAGCATTCTGTAAACGGTATGTCCAGCATGGTATTTGAAATGCTTGATAATGGTTGGGAGGATGCTCAAATTTGTAATGAGTTGGGCATGGAACCCGAAGAACTATTAAAGCTTAAACATGTAACCGGTTTCTCCAAATTGTTTGAGGATACTGACTATGCAAAAGCGTGGGAAACCAAAAAACAACTGCAGATTAAAAAGAACTTTAATGAAGCAGAAAAATTGCAATCAATTGCACCGAAGAATTCTAAAGGTGTAACTATTAAACGTAAAGGCAAAAAGGTATGATTAAAAATATAGGCAAGCACAGAATACGACACGGAGATATTCACGATGAGAAGGGTATAGCTACACTTGTCGGGAACCGTAAAGCAGATATTTATTACTCAGACCCTCCGTGGGGTTCTGGTAACTTAAAATACTGGGACACCATGAATAAGAAGATGAACAATATAGACACTTCAACTGGTAATTTCGATGTGGATGTATTCCTTAAAACAGTGTTGTCTCATGCCGCAGATAAAACCGAAGGTTGGGTGGTTATCGAATATGGTAAGCGGTGGATTCAAAAAGTAATTGATTTTGCTGAAGAGGCAGGATTGACTTATTGTACTCAGATTGAAACCGTATATTCTGGGCAAAACTTACCAATGGAGATTATATTCTTCCATACCGAAGGGAAGATGCCATTGGATGCTACGCCCATTTATCACTTGAAAGGGTACAAATGTACAAGAGAAGTATTTAAGTTGCTTAGACCGGCTGATGGAGGGCTAGGTATGGACTTATGTTGTGGTATGGGATACACGGCTCAAGCGTGTATAGATAATAATATGTCTTTCGTTGGTAATGAGCTGAACCGAGCCAGATTAGAGAAAACCATTACTAGATTAAGAAAAGACAAAAACGCTTAACGGGGATAATATGCCTATAAAGATAATCAAAAAAAATAGGGTAAAAAATGCCTATACTGCAAAGATACCATGGGATGATATAAAAGCTGATTTCTTTAAATGCAATCTTGAAAAGAAAAACAGCATGACCTTTTTGAAGTTGGCGGCTAAACATAAGCTAAACATTGGTACTTTGCAGAATCGGGCGGCAAAAGAAAAATGGTATGAAGAATTAAATGGGATGTTTGCCGAAGGACAAGATGCGGTGGATGAAGCTTTACTGCTTGGGAATAAGAAGAAGGCAATAGCGAAACTACAAGCAAAAAATATCAATGATGAGCTTGCAGTACGGCAACGGCATTTAGCTTTGTCTCGTAAAGTTATGATGAAGGCAATGGCTAAGATTGATAAGGTAGACCCAGATAAATTATCTGTTAGGGAAGCGTTAGATTTTATGCGGTTCGGTGTTGAGAATGAGCGTAAGGCTCTAGGTATGGTGGATGATGCCACGTTAATACTACAGGAACCAGTAAACAATAAAGTTGAACTAACTTACGGGAAGGTCGATTCGGTTATTGGTAGTTTAATTGAAGTTATACAAGGAGATAGTGGTGTCTTTGAAGAAGTCGAACCAGCAAATTAAAAATGATAGAATTAATCAGATAATTGATACCGAAATACCTCCATATCATAAAGAATTTTTCTTGGAGATATTGAAGGCAAGGCACCACGGTATAGTATCCGAAATAGAAAAGAAATATAAACGCTTACCGGTACCAGCAAACGTGTTTATTGCGGAAGATACCTTGTTAGGAACCCCAAACGCTCTGTATCCAGAAATAATGAAATGTATGCTGGAACTGAATAACGGTAAGTATACTGAAGCGGTACTTACAGGCTCTATTGGTTGTGGTAAGACCACGTTAGCCTTGTATACTACCGCTTATCAATTATATTTATTATCATGCCTAAGAACCCCCCACGAACAGTTCGGGCTTGACCCAGCATCAGAGATAATATTCATCTTCCAATCAATAAATGCAGGGTTAGCCAAGCAGGTTGACTTTGCACGATTTAAAGCCATGGTTGAAAACAGTGAATATTTCACTAAGCATTTTATGTTCGATAAGAATCTTGAATCGAAATTAAAGTTTCCAAACAGAATAGAAGTGATACCTGTATCGGGGCAAGAGACAGCCGCTATAGGGCAAAATGTAATAGGCGGTGTGATTGATGAATTAAACTACATGGCGGTTACTGAGCGGTCTAAAAACAGTGTAGATGGAGGTACATACGACCAAGCGGTAGCCCTGTACAACTCATTGGCACGAAGAAGAAAATCTAGGTTTATGAGCAAGGGCTCATTGCCTGGAGTATTGTGTTTGGTTTCTTCAAAACGGTATCCTGGTCAGTTTACGGATATTAAGATGGATGAAGCAGAAACCGAGATTGAGAGAGACGGCAAAACTACCATTTATGTTTATGATAAGCGTTCGTGGGATGTTATACCGCCTGATAGATTTTTAGGTGGCAGATTCAATGTATTTATTGGGGATGAATCCAAGAAGCCTTATATACTTAAAAATGAAAAGGACTTGAAACGACACAAAGATGAACTTGAATTAGTAATATCTGTGCCGGTGGAATACAGAACGGAATTCGAGACCGATATAATGAACTCATTGAGGGAAATTGCTGGTGTCAGTACCTTGGCGAAACATCCTTTCATGGTGAATACTGAGAAAGTTGCGGAAGCATTCCAACCTAATCATTTATCCATCTTATCAAGGGAGTTGGTTGATTTCAAGGATACTCAATTAGCTATTTATCCTGACCGCTTTCGGGATTTACAAGAACCGCGCTGGGTGCATTTAGATTTGGCATTGACCGGAGATAGTGCCGGTATAAGTATGGGCTACATAAAGAACTTTAAATCTATAAAACGTGGGGAGCTAGAAAACGAAATATTACCGAACATAAAGATGGACTTCACCTTGGAGATTGAACCACCGAAAGGGGATGAGATTCAGTTCCATAAGTTGCGGTCTCTAATCTATAAGCTATCGGAATATGGGGTAATCATTAAATGGGTAAGCTTGGATAGTTTTCAGTCGTCAGATTTTTTACAGATACTTCGTGTGAAGGGATATAAAACGGGTTTAATCTCATTAGACAGAACCACGATGCCCTATAATATTCTCAAGACTTGTATTTATGATGGCAGATTAACTACACCGGAACATCCTAAACTGAAGCATGAATTATTGTCTTTGGAGATTGACCAGAAGAAGGGGAAGATTGACCACCCCAGTACATCTACAAAAGATGTATCAGATTCATTAGGTGGGGTAGTGTATGGATTAACGACCCGTAAAGAACTTTGGTTTAAGCATGGTATTTCATTCAATAAGGTACCTCAGTCGGTTGTAGGCGCGTTGGAATCACAAGCTGCGGCAGATAACATGAAAGGGGGGCAATAATGCAAGATGAGCTTGTTTATAAGAATCGGTGTTATGCTTGTGTAGACCTAAAACTGATATTGGGTATGCGGTACCATAACAACGAAGCCATACTTAACAAGCTCAATGAATTAGGTGGGTATGAAGTATACCCAGAAGAGTATTACAGTGAGTATAGAATCCCAGTGCAATCAATTGCAAACTTAGAAGTGAAATAAGTTTGACAATTTAAAATTATCATGTATAATTGAACTCAACATAAACGAAACGGATTAAATAACATGACTACTCAAACTCAAATGAACGTATCGGTTGCAAACGGTGAAGCTGAATCTGTTGATGCATTGGGGATGCAATTGTTTCAAAACGTAGACTGGGAAGTTGAATCGGGTGATTTCTGGTCTACCTTTTCGGTTTGGTCGGTATTTGATACGGATGAATCAAGGGGTGAAGTTCAACGCTTTGTTGATTGGGCTTCTGATTTCCAAGGAGAATAAAATGTCAATGTTTAAACCAGCAACAAAATATTCTACGCGGTCAATTTGTGACCATAATTGCATCTTTGAAATAAAAGTTGTTTCTCGAACCGCCAAAACTATTAAGGCATTATTCCACGGTGAATTAAAAACCTACAGGGTTAGTATTTATGATGGTGTTGAAAGAATAAAACCTTGCGGCTCTTATTCAATGTGCCCAATTATCACGGCAAGTTAATTAAATTTGACAATTAAAATTATTCATGTATAATTAACCTACACTTTACGAAAACGGATTAAATAACATGACTACTTCAACTTTATTATCTTCATTAACTTCTACTCAAATAACATTGTTGGCGTATAAATCTAAAAAGGCACGTAAATCTGGGGACTGGAAAAACTACAGTCCTATTGCAAAATCACAAGGATTTGCGGCAATGAAACACGTTGGCTTAACTGATTAAGGGGAATAGAAATGGCTAAAATATCAATGGCAACACTTAATGATAAAATCGACCAAGTTAAACAGGCGCAAGGTAATGTAATGCCCTGCGTAACTGATAAGGAACGCAACCGTGCGAAAATGTACCTGTCTAAAGTTGGGTTGGAATTGATTAAAATGTTGGAAGGTGATTTGAATGCTCACGCTAAGAAGTTGGTGGCGAAAGCTGAATCAGTAATTGACCGCAACGTAAAAATACTGGGAGCCTAATATGGGTGCAGATACACCGGAGGATTATCTTTACTTAATAGCTAACATGGATGAGTGGGTATTATTGAATGAAGTCCTGAATAATCCTGAATACCTCGCAGATTCCTATTACCATAGAATAGCTGAAGCAATTCATAACCGATTTGATAAGCTAAAAAAATTAAATGGAAAAAGATTTGACAATTAAAATTATCAATGTATAATGGAACTCACACTAACCAAACGGATTAAATAAAATGTCAAACTTAAACGATGTACAACTTGAAGCAAAATACTTAACTAAACATGCGGTATCTGATGCTTCTGATTGGATGCAATCAATGGTTGATAATGCTGAACGTCAGCTTCGTGAAATGAAAAAATACCAAGAAATGATGAATGGTGATTCTACCTTGGCACAGAAAACTGATTATGTTTCTTGGGTAACTAATGAGACTCAACAATCGGTACGTGGTTTGGAAACAGGTGCGCGTGTTGCGGCTTCATTATCTGAAGCTAATACAATGAACCGTGTATTAAAATCTTTATCTAACACAGAAGCATAAACGGTACTTAACGGAGTAAATTGAAATGATGTTATTAACGAAAGCAATCAAAAAAACCATACCAGCTTTATATTCAACTGATAAGATTGAATTATGCAACAAACAGGTGGCAGTTAAATTCTTTACACCATGGAGCAATTATACTTGGTTTGTTTTTGAAGGTCGGGAATTGGCTGATGGGGATTGGGAGTTCTTCGGTATGATTCACGGTCAGGAAAATGAAATGGGCTATTTCAATCTTTCTCAACTCAAGGATATACGAGGCCCCTTTGGTCTGAAGGTGGAACGGGATAGAAGCGTGGCATTCGACACTTATAACGAAGGTAAATTGTAATGTTGGTGACTAAAGCAGATATTAAGCAAAAATTCATGGTGTATGGGGAGGTTACTATACCGAAAGGTACCCCAACCACCCACCAAACCGCCTGTGGAGTCGATGAGGACTACAATTTCATATCAACCTTTGCATGGGTACCACCGCATGAAGATGGAACCCCTCAACACGCTCTCATTCACGACCTCACCTATTACGGTTTGAATATTCAAAGACACTTACTGGAGAAAATATAAATGTGCGATTCTATCGACCTACACACAGCGATACCAGCATTGCTTGACCATATCAAAGAAACACCTGAATATGAGCAACTGATGGCTAATAATGCTGGTATTCCTGCTTATGTAATGGATGAGGGGGAAACATCTGAATGGTGGACTTCTGATGAAGCTAATTCTTTGTACCTCAATCTGATTGAAGTTGTTGAGGATGATGAAACTTGGTTTGATGGGAGTGAAGGATAATGGCTAACCCAGCAAACATAGTTAATGTTATTTACTTGAAGCAATTATTTAATTGGGAGGCCGGTGTTGTTTACTACCTTCCATTGGTGGGAAAATACGATAACCTTATTATTTATTCTGATGAAGGTTCTTCTAAATTTGCGGCATCCTACCATGAAGTTGAAATAACCGAGGTGTTCTTTGATGAAGATAAAGGGGATTGGTTTCTTCGGGTATCAGATGAAAGCTTATGGCATACTCAAAAGGGGCATAATGTAATGCCGATTAGTAGCTTCGGATTTGATGGTAGGCTAAATAGATTCATGCAAAAACTAAAGGTAATTGATTACCAACGTGCAATCTCACAAACTATCCTAAAGGTACTGTAATGACCAGATACAATCCACTCACCGCCATAGCAGTAAAGAAGCGTGAATTCCAAAACTGCCATACTTATAACCCTACAGAAGCCCACCTCGGTAATGAATCAATAGCAGAATTAAATGGCTATATAACCTACCAACATAGGCGTAAACGGCAGTCGGAAGAAAACAATACTGAAAGGCCGGACTTATTGCCGAAGTTTGAAGAACTACCACCGCTAATGTATGGAGATAAAGTGGTGGGGTTGATTATCAAGGAGGCTCATCTTAAAAGTGATGTGGTAATCAAATGAGAGCGGTACTTTACTCCAGCATCGACCTTGAACCAATAACTGTACTAAGACTTGAACCTTTTGCGGTAAAAAACTTAGTAGAAAATAACCGCGTAACCCTCCCAGTATTTGAATCAATTAATGTGGCACCTTATGCCAGTACATCACCAAAAGAAGTAAACTTCACAACGGTTGAGATTGTAGCTGAACACTTATTAATGTATGGCAAGAAAACTATGATTCTCTTTACCGCAGATGAAGAATCTGCATTGCTATTAAAATCGGTATTTCTTGCCGGACAACAAAAAGAATTAAAAAACATAAGAGCCGAAACTTACCATGGTGGGATGCTAAACGCTCTTAACAGATTTGGATTTTATAGAGACTAATATGAATAATTTAAGACAAGCTATGTTGGATGCAGGTGTAAAGGAGCCAAAAGTAGGCGAAGTAACGTGCAACTATTGCGGTAATTCTGCTGTGAGAGCCACAGGTAAGGATGTTTACCCCCACCGTAAGGATTTGTGGACAAAGATATTTTTTGTCTGTGAGCCATGTGATGCCCGTGTAGGATGTCATCCTAATACTGAGGAACCATTAGGGAATCTTGCCAATGTAGAACTAAGGCAATGGCGAATGCAGGCACACTCATTCTTCGATAATATTTGGAAGAAAAAACAACTATCCAGAGGTAAAGCTTATGCATGGTTGCGTAGCAAAACCGGACTTGACCACCATGCCTGTCATATTGGCTCAATGTCAATAGACCAATGTAAGGTGGTAATCAAACACTGTAAAGAACGTGAAGAACAATTGCAATCAATTGCACTGAGAGGGTAATAATGAATACTATAAAATTATGTGGGGCTATGTGCAATGATTGTCCTTTTTCAAAAAACTCAATAAGGGGGTTCTTGGCAACTTATACTATTGAGCAGATACGTTACTACTTAAATAATAGTGTTTACTTTATTTGCCATAAGCATGTTAAACAGGATACAGATAACGATGAATGCATGAGGGCTGTGAAGGCTGGTGAGTTACCGTTATGCCGTGGCTTTATGGAATGCATGGCAAAAAGCTGTATTGCCCCAAGAGACCCTGATTTGAACCGCATAAGAAATGCCGTAAAGAAAGATTTATCTAATAATAGTATGGACTGGATGCGATTTGTTCAGCACCATGATTTACTTTATACTCCAAAACCCTTAAATAATATTTGACAATTGAAATTATAACGGTATAATAGACCTACACTTTACGAAAACAACGGATTAAAAAATGGTTACTTTCTTATTATCATCAAGAGCTGCAAAACCTCTTTATAATGAATTGTTCCAAAAATACCATAGACACCTGCATGTTGATATTGAACAAGAAGGTGCGTTGTTTTTAATATCTGTAAATCCAAAAGAAGATACAGATGTATGTGATGACAAAATCAATGAGGTGGAAGATTATGCAATCGCTTTTACCGATAACTTGAACCTTTAATAATTTTTTCAAACGGATTAAATCAAATGTCAAACTTAAAACCAGAATCACAACAAGAAATTCAAGAAGCCATGGCGGTTATTTTGAAACACCTTAATTATATGGGTATCCGTGAAGCAGATGTTGGGAAGGTAATTTCCGACACTGTTCAAAAGGAACACCGGACAATTCAACAAACATTCTGGCGCACTGTTAATGAGGCCGCAACGGATTATGGGCGGTATGCTTCGGTAGACCTTCGTAATGAGGGTTCTCGTGAATGGTGTAACAAGGCCGCTGAAATTGAGGTGGTTCTTCCTTTCGTATGATTAATACTGGGAACTATTGCCCAGCTTGTATATGTTTCTTCACGGATGAAGAACTAACAAATGATAACGTGGCTGAACTTACTGAGTATGGGGCAAACTGTTATTGTCCTAATGGTTGTAAAGAAAGCATACACGGTATTGATAGGCAACTATTACAAGACTCGGATGAGTTGGAAGTATCGACTCCACAAATGGAAGCAGAATTTGAAAAGAAAATGGATGAACTCTTGCAACTAATATCAAAAGCCAATGACATATCTTCAAAGATGGAAAGATTGAGCTTTACTTACCAACATAACGAAGTGAGACCTAAAGACTTCGATAATTACTAATGGAGAAAAAATGAATACTTTACAAGAACAGTGGGAATCTTACCGAGACACAGTTATAAGCCCTGATGCCGGAAAAACTCAATTAATGGAAACCGAACAAGGATTTTATGCCGGTGCGGTAGCCACTATGCATTTAATGCAAACCTTTTCAGATTCACCTGAAGATATAGCGATTGAATTAACTGAAGGTTTGCATCAAGAACTCAATATGTTTTTTGAGGAACGAGGAAAGATGTTATTTAAACTGGTGCGAGAAGATGAAAGCAGAAAATCTAAGTAAATTGGTAATAGGGCAAGAAGTTATTTGCTCTGATGGGTTGGGAAGAGTATCTAAAATAACTGATAGTTTTCCTTACCAACATGTGAAGGTAAAAACTTATATAGGTAATCGCGGCTGTAATTGGGATGCCTGTAATATTGAAGCAACTGATATAAGAACAGGAGAGAAACTATGATTTGTAATCCAGCTAAGTTTTTTGTAAATGGTAATCAAGAATTATCTTTCGAGTATGAAGGGGGTTCAAAGCTTTATCATTTTTCTCCCCATGATAGTGGATTGAATACTACCTTCGATATGGATGTAGTTTTCTTTGCCAATGACCCGAAACATGCAAAGGATGTTTTATGTAGGATGCTCACTTTTAAATTAGGATGTTTGGTTACTTATACCGAACAAGCAGATTATCACTCCACTAATAGACAACCGGAACTAGATAGAACTAAAATGTATTTAGAAAATATAGGTAAGTGGTTAATAACCGAAGCACCAATGAACCAATTTTACTTAGCAGGGTGGGCGGCTAATGACACCATTTAATCAGGATGTTCATTACCAGATAATCAAGAACCTGTATAAAGGCCGTAAAGCCAAAAGAACCGATGTACCTTATATAACGCATATTGATGAGGGGTTAGTGGTCTTAGATACGCTCTCAGCCCCTTTAATAAGCAAACAGGGCTATTGTTTACATCCGGTGGTTCAATTAGATGAAGAATTACATAGGATGTTAGCTTATCATCCTAATTTATTAGCAGAATGTAATCCAGCTTCAATAATCATAGCCATGGAATACCGGCAACAACTCAATAGATTTTCCTCCCAAACTGTAATTAATCCACGAAGGCAATTGCTTATTAAGAATCTTAATGATGTGATGAGCAAAACACCTTATTTGCGACCAATGGCAATAGCAGATAAAGTTCAGAACCGGAAGGATTTTCTTACCTACCACAAAGGTAAACATCCACGCTCACAAGAGCTGGACTATTATTTTAAAACATGGCTCTATGATATACTTGAAGTTGATGAGGAAAAGTATTTGCGGCTTGCAAGTGCAATTGATTGCAATAAGGTGTTAGGTGAAAAAGATAATTGAAGGACTTGGGTACCGTATCGTATGTGATGGTGATTATTTGTATGTTTATTTACAAGAAAGATTTATAGGGCTAATTAAAAGGGATAATGAAGCAATGCCTTGGAAAAGCCCTACAGGTGAAACTTTGACACCTATAAATGTTAATGGTTTATTGATGGAACTGGGAAGAGGCGGTAAATAAATTTGACAATTAAAATTATTCAAGTATAATGAAGCTCACGAATAACAAAACGGATTAAAACAATGTTGGCCTTATCAAGAACTACAGATAAATTCAAATTCTATTCACCTGTTTATGCATCACGGGAAGAAGCTGAAAAAGCGGTAAGTGTTCATTTCCATGAAATAATCAAAACCCAAACCGCTCATGGAGACCCTGCTGACGGCTGGATGGTGCGGTCAGGGTTTGGTTGGGTTGAAACTAAACAGGTTGAAGTAACAAATGAAACAATCTAAACAGGCATGTGCGGCATTACTCGCACTTGAACAAGCATTCTCCCGAACTGCCAAACAAACAGATGAATTAGTGGTAGCCTTAACTACTATCAGGGAATCAATACCTGAAGTAACGGTACCTCAAATCAAAGCTGAACAGCCTTGGTATCGAATGAACCAAAAATACTAAACGGAGTAAATGATATGAATATTTGGCTATGGAGAAACCCTGCAACTGATTATTGCGGTGTTGTTGCCGGTAATAAAAAGGATATAGATGCTAACATAGATGAATCTATTGACCCTCACACAGTAGAGATTTTGAAATTAACTAATAAAGAAGCCTGTTGTTTTATGATGACTTTTGAACTAAGTTATTTTTCTGTGAATTACGGCACCAAAGAAAAACCAGATACCGGCACAGACTTTACTCAAAAAGAAAATACTGGTATTGAATTTGGGGAAACATTAAGAAACTTATTTGATGGGGATAGAAAGAAAATACTTAAACGGTGGAAACCTATGTATGCAAAAGGGGAACCTGACTTAATAGATAAAGTTTATATGGAGCATGGTAAATGATAATCACTGAAGGCAAACATTACAAGACTGTGAACGGGTTTCCAGTCTTGATTCACAACTATAACGGGAAAGGTACATTTTCTGTTAAGGGTTCCATATTCAAAAGGCATAAAGGGCGGCATATTAACCCACGCTATGAGATTTGGAAACCTAATGGAATGAACCGAGCAGTGGGGCCTTGGGAGTGGGACTTGGTAGAAATATCAATCGCTGAACTTAATGACCTATTTGAAAAACGGAAATGAGCTATGCCAGTTATAATCAAACGAAGAAAGAAAATTGTTGATACCAAACCAAAGAAGGATACCAGCGGAAAGCTTGTAGGTGAATTGGCGGCTCGGTACCCGAACTGGAAACCAACAATAAAGGAGTTTATACTGCGTCTAAGGCGCAATATGCTGATTCACTCATATCTGTATTATAAATTAGATAATCAACTTGTACCGGATACCTTGTGGCAACAATGGGCTGATGAGTTGGTGGAGGTACAAAAGGATTATGGTACTGATTGGGATTACTACGATGAGTGGTTTGCTGATTGGGATGGAAGCACTGGGTACCATTTACCTTCTGATGGTTGGGTGGTAAGTAAGTCCAATTTTCTTATGGGTATAAGTGGGGAAGGGAAATGCAATACAAGGTAATAGTGAACGGGAAAGATTCAGGAATAATCGAAACTAATTATGAGTGGGCTAAAATATTCTGGGCAAAGCATGAACGTATTACAGGTAGGCGTTGTGAATTGCAATTGATTGCACAAAGTTTGGATGTGGAACTTATAAAGATACAATCTGCATTGAGTGAACGCTTGGCTGGCAATGAGATTAAATTTGCTAATGAAAATAAATTTGACAATTAAAATTATTCAAGTACAATAGACCTACACTTTACCAAAACGGATTATCAAAATGAACGAATTACAAACTGCGTACATCAATCTTATTGTTAGGCGCGAAGAAATTAAGGTAAACCATCCAACTTCAAAAGGTGTCGGGTTTCTTATTGCTCAATGTGATGAGGCGAAAGACAAACTATCGGGGAAGGAGTGGTTAATGGCTTGTGAGCATTTAATATTGGAAAAAGGTCTAATGGTATGATGGAATCAATACATCTTGTGGTGCCTATGTGGTTTTTATGGGCGGCTACAATCTTTCTGTTTTTTTATACGGTTTCCACTATATTGGGAATGCTTCAATTGTTTTTTGCGTGGCGAATACACCTTATCAGAAAATCTATGGTAGAACGGATGATAAACCCCACTAAATCTAAGAGGAAAATGTAATGGGCGATAGGGCTGAAGGGTTCAAAGAACTGAATGAACATAGCAAGCAGAAACGGGCACATAATAGGCAATCTTCAAAGGAGATATTGGAGCGGTATGGGGTACCCTTCACTTCTCATAATGGGGAGGCACACTTTATTGTTTCTTACGGGAATCAGGTAATTGATTTTTGGGCTGGCACCGGAAGATGGAAGTTCCGAACTGGTTTACAAGGCAGGGGTGTGTTTAATTTGTTAAGCAGACTTGGAATTGAAATTGAAAACTAAGGTTATTATGAAAAATTTAAAAGTGTTTTCTGGGTGCTTTGATGGCATGAATGAACTGGTGGTGGCAACGTATACCCAAAGACGGGCGGCAGAGTTAATGAAGATACCTTACGGGACGTTCAGAACTTATGCAACAGTTACCGGAAACAAGCAACAATGTAGCATTGCTTTATCGAAACCCGAAACAGTATTTATAGGTAAAAGTGATTTCAAACACAACTACACTGAGCTAGAGGTGAGCTAATGTGCAACGAGAAACCTGTATGTGGTTATTGTAATGGGGCAAGTACTTGCCTGTATTGTGATGGCTCTGGAGAAAACCCTGACCCTGACCCTGATGAGGATGTTTCCTGTGAATACTGTGGAGGCAGTGGTGAATGTGGTGAGTGTAATGGGAGGGGGCATGAATAATATAGGCGTTAAAATTGAGGAACGAAAAAAGCCTTATGTGGCGATTGATGTTTATGGTCTTACATTTTTACTAACCAAGGAGGAAATAAAAAATAATAAGTACATGGTTGTTGATAGTGATGGGGAGGTATTACTTGCAAGAGATAAGCCGGTACTTTACAGTAATGAGTATCGAACTTTACGGGAATCAATAAAAGATATAGGAGACCCTGAGTTTTGGTTTTTTACAGATGATGCTGTAAAGATTGCGGTAATTGAATATGGCGGTGTTTGGACGGAATCTTGTATATTGATAAAGAAGCATATCCGAAGGAAGCGTAATGGTGCTGAGCCACGCATTAAACCACCAACGGACGTAACTTTAGAAGAGGGGGAACTAATATGGATAATGAGGTATCGGGAATACAAGAGAGAATACTTGTACTCGAAAAACAAAACAAAGCAATGTATCAAGCGATGGTTACAATTGCTAACAGCTTAAATCAAATTGCTCCACCTGCAATACAAGATGATGTATTTGGGGTAATGTTAGAACTTGAATGTATACTTGTACCGGAGAACCAACGTGGGTGAAATTTTAGTAGGACGTAGATACCAGCACATGAAGAAAGGAACAATCTACCGCGTGTTGGGAATATCAAACCTTGAAGCAGATGATGACCGAACAGACTTCGTGCCTCATGTATTTTATATTGACCAAGACCTTAAGCTATGGTCAAGACCTCTTATAATATTTATTGACCGATACAAAAGGTTAGACTAATGACTGAGACCGAACAACTTGACGTATTTCTTTATATAGATGCACAGGTTGAATGGGCAGAAGATGAAAGCACTGAGAAATGGATGGCGGCTTGCCATGATGCCACGGAAGCTTATAATGACATGCAGAATGGAAGGACGTTTCCATTTTTATCTTGTTACTTCGACTTCGATTCAATAATGATGGATTACTTAAAATACAAAGGATGCCATACAAGATGCCAGAACAACTAGGAACCCTATTTAGGGTATCAATATCCGGTGATTACATTAACACAGAACACTTCAATATAATCCGTAGAACGCCTTGTGGTGCTTGGATAAGAGTTGTGGCGGTCAATGGTTTGTATAGGGAGCGTTTCGTTAATCTAAATGCCGTTAAGCAATACGCTTCCGAAACTGAACCAGAAGCCATGGATTGTTTTCTTGCAAGAAAAAGAAGGCACCTTCATATTCTTCGTGGGCAGATTAAGCATATTGAACATGCATTAAATATGATTAAAACCGGAAACTTTAAACACAGAAGCATCTGCGACTTCGCAGGTATCGAATTATTCTAAGGAAACTTAATGACTAATGAACAAACAGCAGTAATGCTGCAAATGATTGCATCCAATTTACAGGATGCTTTAATTCAAGCCGATGAAGAGCTTGAGAACGTACCTAGAGTGCAAATAACCACATACCTTGGTAATCCATTAAAACACGGACTAATACCCCTTACACAGAACGACAGACCTGACCTTTATGAGACTACAGAAGGTAATGTTATGGCGTTAGAACCTTTACGGAATGTTCACAGTAGTATTCAGAACTATATTGACGGGCTACTATTAGCTCATAACTTCACTGTACAGGAATTCAAATAATGACTACAACACTTAAATCTACATCCACTTTTAGAAAACAACCAGTCCAACATAGAATGAAAGTTCACTGTATTTTTTTAGATGCGGCTACGGTCTTTGAATATGATGGAGACTGGCGTACAATATTTAAAATGGCAAGCTATAAAGCTAATGGTTACCAAAAGAAAATGTTTGAAACCATGGCAAAAGCTACCATATCTCAAATGGATGATTTTGTGATTACTTTAATAAAAAATACTAAACAGGTGCGGTATGAAAAAACTACTTCAGCAACATAAAGACCAACTACACAATAGGGAACTTAATCTAGAAACATTAAGGCGTGAATTGGAATCAAAAACTAATTATTATTTAGCTGTAAAATCAGAAGTTAATTTTTATGAAATGCAGATACATGAAGCACGAAGTAAAGGGTTACGTGAATTCGATTCTCAAGACTTCATACCAGAAGCAAAACCAAAAACTGAGACATTGATAAGTATGGCTATGGGAATCCTCAAGGATGCCTTTGAGAAAGCCCCTGATTATGCTCATGGGTGGCATTGTAATTTGGCAATGAGTTTCTTGGATGCCGAAACCAGTAACGCTGGGCAACGATGCATGATAGACGTATGCAATGATGGTGCTTCCAGATTTATGAAGGTGGCCTTCGGTATTAAGACAAGCAGAAACATGTTAAAGCGTAGAGGTAGTGATGAGCCACAATGAACAGATAGCAAAATTACTGGAGTTATTACATACTTCCGCATTTGAGCGTGGGGATAATACCGATAGGGCTTTATTGTTCTTGTTATCCGAACGTAGGGACGAACTACCGGCTTTAAATGATGATTTCATGGATTCATTCAAGGAAGGCGGTGTTGGCTCTGTAATCGACTTCAGAAAGTCTGCAATACGTTGTTTGCTTCAAAGCAGTCAAGAGTTTTGGCGTTGCTTTGAACGTGTACAGCGGATGTGATTTGACAATATAAATTATATCAGTTAATATAAGGCTACCATTAAATAACAACGGAGTAAATGATGGCAACTGGTAAAAAAAGAATAGGCGTATCAATAACAGAAGGGGGGTACATTGAATTGGAGCCTCACGAAGATGAACATGTTATTGAAGGCCTAATACGAGGTAACGACTTTGCGGAATTAAAAGACCGAATAGTTGTTACTCATTTTGAAGGTAATGCATGGAGTGAATCTAATGAGTAATGTATTAATAGAATGGACGCAGGAATCTACCCACCCAAAACAGGACACTAATTGCTTATTTATGTTGACTAACGACATGATTATTTCTGGTATTTATACAAACAATACATACATTCCAGACATTACCTCCACAAGTCATAAAGTAAGGTGCTGGTGTGCTGTAGAACACAAACCACTTGGAGAAGCGTATGGCTACTAAAGCAGATTTAGAAAAAATAATTGAAGAAAAGGATACCTTGGTATCTGATGTTATTGGGGAAAAAGCCAAACTTGAACAAACCATAAAAGACCTTGAGCGAAAAGTTCGTGATGCAGTAAGTGAAGCTAATGAGGTGGGTAAAACTTGTGCAGTATATGAAGCGCGAATAGAACGGGTAAGGGAATCAATAAACACGGTATTAGCTACAAAATATCCTGAAGCAACACCAGCAGACCCTTATATTTATATCGACCCGAACGCGCCAAAAGCACCGAAGGTTGAAGAATTATTAATGTATCAATATTTATTAACTATTGTAAGTTAGTTGCAATCAATTGCACTGGAGGCAGTATGGCACTATCAGATACCAATATGTTGAATACTGATGGTTTTAGAAAAGCCATGTTCGATGTATTGAATAAAGAAATGTTGGAGGCGGCTGAACCAATAATTCAACAAGCCTTAAAGGATGCCGAAAAACAAATGAGAGAAGCACTTGCACAGAAAATTATAGCGGTAATAAGTTCCGATTATTCTGTTGAAAGAATGCAAAATCAAATAGTTATAACGGTAAAACAAGCGGTAAAAGATGGGAGTCCTTTTCAATGATTGAGAAGTTGATTCTTGAAAATCGAACTAATATACCTATGGCTGAATTACTTACCCACGTTGGGCAGGTATTAGCCATAGGTAGAATTAGCAATAATGATGCTCAATATTGTTACGCTACAAAGTTTGATGATGGCATTATAATTTATTCTGGGCTGAATGATAGTTCAGACAGATTAACTATTTCTACTTACAAAAAAGAAGAGGAAACAAATGTACAAAACGACAGTTGAAGGTGAGGGCGGTATCTATGCAAAAGTGGTTGAACATTCAAGCAATCCACTTTATCCAGATATACCAGAGCTATTTACCTTGGAATTAAAATATCATAGATATATCCATGCGGAATTTATGACCCATAGAGTATTTAGCCGTAATGCTTCAAGCAGTAGAGCGGTTCCAGTGAAACGGGTACTTGATAATATAAATAACGAACCAGCTACACCTGTTCATTGGGGAAAAAATAAAGCCGGTATGGAAGCAGATGGTGAACAAGATACACCGGTGTTTATTATGGGGAAGGAGTATTCTCCACAAGAAGCGTGGGAACTTGCCGGAAAAGATAAAGCTATATTTGCTGATGCATTCAATAAAGCTGGGTACCATAAACAAGTTGTAAACAGATTAACAGAATCTCATCAATTTATTAAAGTTGTGGTTACTGCAACAGAATGGGATAACTTCTTCGGGTTACGAATAGCACCGGATGCTCAACCTGAAATTCAAGAACTGGCAAACTGTATGCGTTCAGCTATGAATTTCAGTACACCTGAAAGGCCTGTTAATGGAATGATGAACAAGAACAATTCAGACCCTTATACCCACTTACCTTACTTACAGGATGCTGATTATGAAAGATACTACAATGGGGACGTTACACTTGACCAGCTTTGTGCTGTTTCATCCGGTAGATGTGCGAGAGTTTCTTATTTAAACCATGATAAGTCACAACCGGATTACTTATCAGATATTAAACTGCATGATGATTTGGCGGCAGTAAGGCACATGAGCCCTTTTGAGCATGTAGCCAAACTTATGCTTAATAATGACCCAGACGTACCACCAATAGGGGCGACTCATAGAGACCTTGAGGGTAACTGGTGGTCAGGCAATTTCAAGGGGTGGACTCAATACCGTCAGATTATGTAGTGCAATTGATTGCAATTAAATTTGACAATTAAAATTATTCATGTATAATTAACTCACACTCAACAACAAAACGGATTAAATATCATGGCTACTCAAATTAAACAAAACTGGTTTGAAACATTAAATCAATCTTTGGATTCAGAAGGGTTGGTTGATTCTTGGGAATTTGGCTTGAATATCGGGTACGGGGAATCGGCTTCAACTACCCATGATGACGGCACAAAATACGGACATTATATTACAATCTTTCGTAATAATAACGGCATGTATGAAAGACCTGTTCATTATGCCCGTGGGTAACATGGAATAACCGCCACGGATGGCTTAACACTTTGAGAGGTACTGTGATGGATGATTTTGAATGTGATGAGGAAGATGGTTTTGATTGTGACCAATTAGTTGAAGAAGCTATCGAAGCTCGCAACGATGAATGGGCTTCCATACAATCTGATATAGATGCCCAAGGATACGGTTTCTATTAATTATAACAATGCCATGGATGGCTTTTACGGAGATAAAAAATGGTACGTGTAAATAAACAATGTGAAGATGAAGTGGTGCTTCAGGACTTTAAAACCCTTGGGGTTATGTTATTATCCGAAGCGGCAATTATTGCTAAAGAAGCAGGATGTTACTTAACTTGGAGACCTGAACAGGGGGTGGTGATGGCTTATATTAGGGGTATAAAATGAACATTCCAATTAGTAAAGAAGGAGGCCTTGAGCCTCACTTAACTTTCTGTCTACGTTGTGGCGGTGATGGTGATGAGTTGACTATAGGTGTATTAAAAAAAGCACAACTTGATAATGGGCAATGGCTTTACGCTAACCGAGGTGAAGTCAAAAGGGCAGAAAGGTCTGTAATAAAGCAGGGGTATAAGGGGCATATAAGCCCATGGCAACCAGTATTGGAATGTGAGAAGGTACCAGCTTCACAACCCTGTAAATCTTGTCAAGAAGAGATAATAGCTATCAGTGAAGTTGTTGAAGCTGGGGGCGTGTTTTTACGATGTGCAGAATGTGGCTTACAGGGTGCTTTACGACCCGAAAATGAACTTGCTAAAGATGTACGTAAAGAATCTGGTATCATGGCACCTGACCCCGTAGGATATGAACATGAGGGTTGTTCAAAGGGTAATATGATTCTTCCTCACTGTGGAGGTCAATGTGGCAGTACGGATTCTAAAGAAAAAACGACTCACTGATAGGTATGCATCTGAAATAGAAAAATACCCACCACTAGCTATACTTGTTCAACATGCTTGGGCTAATGGTGGTCACAATTTACCTTCTTTCATCCGAGGGTTAAGTTGTGTCGATAGGTCAATGGGTGGAAACAAAAAACTTTTAGATGAATTAAACTTTTTAATCGAAATAGCGAGGCTAAGAACGTGAGTAAAAATAAAGTAAAAAAGGACATGCAGGAATTTGTGGTAACTGGTATATTTCCAGCGATGGCGTTAGAGGATGGAATAAAAAGCTTTACCGTTAATCACATGGTATCTGCTTACACCAAACAGGCGGCTTGTAGAGAATTTAAACGCTTCGGTGTTGTGCAAATAGCAGAAGGTAGATTTTTAAATACAGCCAGTGCTGTAATGATTGTGGCTTCGACTGAACATGAATTTGAAAAGGCACGTAACGAACAAAAGGCATTAGCTGAAGCAAATAAAGTTGACGAAGTTGTTGAAAAATCCGATGGCGATAACGGTAGCTGATATTAAACTCATTGCAAAAGGCAAGGATGCCGAGCAATGGAGTAAAAGAGTTGGGATGTTTACTATTAAGGATAAGGAGATAAAAACAAACCCAGAATTATGTTTGAGTGTATTCAGTAATGTGGTTGTAGTTCGGGCTGAATACATGTTTGCTTATGGTGGTATCGAATACACTGGCATAAGTGATTTATTTGAACAACTAATTGAAGGTGATGCAGTACCGAACTACGAACTTATTTTTGAAAATAATTTATTTGTTAAAGCTAAAAAGGTAGAACTATGATAATTCATTATTTATTTATAGGGTGTATTGTTGCCATCTTATTAAACAAGCGACATTGTTACGAAAATAAAAGGTCTGGGTACCCTAAACCTGATTGGGTAGATGGGGTTATTGTTGTGGTTTTATGGCCTATATGGGTAACTTATGCATTTTGTGGCTTTATTAAATCTATATTAAAACAACTAAGGGAACTATAATGAGATTGATTGGTTTGGCTGGTAAAGCAAGAGCTGGAAAAGATACTATTAATATGACCTTACAGGAATTTAAAAACACCGGATGCTATGGTTTTGCAGACCCGTTAAGAAGGGCGGCTTCTGAAATGTTTGGTCTACCTGTTGAGGAATTTTATGGGGCGTTTCCTGACCGAGAAGAAGAAGTAACCTACTGGGGTTTCAGTCGAAGAGAAATGCTACAATTGCTTGGTACTGAATGTGCAAGGAATGTATTTAGAAATGATTTTTGGATTAGACGTGCAGAATTACATTTAACTCAATTGAAATGTGACACCGAATTTACTATGGTGATAACAGATGTTAGATTCAATAATGAGGCTTCATGGATTCGTAAGCTTGGTGGTGTTATAGTCCATATTGAAAGACCGGATTCTGAAGAAATAGAGAGCAATCAACATGCTTCGGAGAATGGGGTGCGTTTCTGGAATGGTAATGGGGAAATGCAGGGGGATATTCGTTTTATAAATGACAGCCCTAATTTAGATGAATTGGCTGTTAAGGTAAGTAATCTATATTTGGAGATAACTGAAAATGGCTTTGGTAACATTTCCTTCGGGAACTAATCAGCAAATATTTGTATCCTTTATGGAGGATAATTACAACCAAACTGACTATGAGGATAGAGGGGAAAACGGGGTACACCTACGAAGCTATGTTTTAAATGATAGTCAATCTTCGGTGGACTTTGTATTCAGTTTAGGTGGTGCTATTGAGGACTGCGTAGGACATTAAAATTTTTTCACAACCCTAGCTAATCAGTGGGGCATATAACTGGTAGCAACGGAGACAGGGTATTTTACCTCGGTAGCATAAACGGTAACTTCTGCTATTAGTTTTTTCACCTTGGGCGAAGTCGTCTAAATCAAACGAGATTGATTAATCAAGGGCTGGTTAAGGCTATACATGAATTGGGGTGTATATTGCCCCCCAGCCCTGATGCATTAAATAAATTTGACAATTAAAATTATGTAAGTATAATTAGACCTACATTAACACCACGGAGGAAACATGAAAATATTTAACTTTAGTAAAAATGGCGCATCTGGTACCAAAGCTCAAATCAATACATTGGGTGGAAAGGGTGCTGGTTTATGTGAAATTGCAAACCTAAAAATACCGGTACCGGCAGGATTCATTATTCCAACTACCGCCTGTATGCACTATTTGAATGCACCTAAATTTAAAAAAGCAGAAATAATTAATGAAACTATGACCCATGTTATTGAGCAGATAACTTGGCTAAAAGAATTATATGGGTTCCATCCTTTATTGTCCGTTCGGTCTGGGGCAAGGGTATCAATGCCTGGCATGATGGACACTATATTGAATGTTGGGCTTACTGAGGAATCGGAACCATTTTGGGAGGAACGCTTGGGGCGCAGGGCTATGTTGGATTCTAAACGTAGACTAATGCAAATGATGGGAACCACCGCTTACGGTATTGATTCTGAACTGTTTGAAGATGCACTATCCAAGACAAAAGGGGTTCTTGAAGATTCGGATTTGACCGAAGATGATTTAACTAAGGTGGTTACTGATTATGAAGCAATTTATGGTAATCATTTTCAGGTGGATTCTTGCTTTGAGGTTCCACTTTATGACCAGCTACGTGATTCTATTGTGGCGGTTTGGGATAGCTGGAATAATCCACGCGCCAAACATTATCGTAAAATGCATGGCTATTCAGATGAATGGGGTACCGCTGTAACGATACAAGCCATGGTTTTTGGTAACTTGAATGATAATTCATGTTCAGGTGTATTGTTTACTAGGTGTGCTAATACGGGCGATATTGGGACGGTTGGAGAATACTTGGTTAATGCACAAGGCGAAGATGTTGTTGCCGGTATCCGAACACCTGACCCACTATATAAAATGGCTGAATGGAATGAAACGGTGGAGCTGGAATTGTTGGAAATTGCACAACGATTGGAAGCTTACAATAAAGATATGCAGGACATTGAATTTACTATAGAAAATGGGAAGGTTTATATCCTTCAAACCAGAAACGGTAAACGGTCTGCCCAAGCTGCATTTAAAATTGCTTATGACCTGTATTCTGAAAAGATAATAACTAAAACAGAAGCACTTAAACGGGTATCCTATAAAGAGTTTGAATTACTGCAACAGGCAAACATTAATCCTTCATTTAAAGTGAAACCTACCGGCACAGGAATACCTGCTTCGGGTTCAGTTGTTTCCGGTATCGTTGCCTTATCTGCTGAGTTTGCAATCAATTGCACTGGGGATGCAATCTTAATTGCAAAGGAAACTACACCGGATGATATTGAGGCAATGGAGGCTTGCGTTGGCATATTAACTCAAACCGGTGGAGCAACTTCACATGCCGCTGTTGTGGCAAGGGGTTTAAATAAGTCTTGTGTGGTTGGTTGCACCGAACTACACGAACTTGGCTACGGGGCTTGGAAGCTTGGTAAATGTGCGGTTAAAGAAGGTGATTTAATTACTATTGATGGAAAAACTGGCAATGTTTGGTTTGGTATTGAGGTTCCTATTACGATGGGGGAATTATCAAATGAAGCTAAATCATTATTGAATTGCATAACTAAACAAAAAGGAACTATTAACCGAATAACTGATTATAATGGAGAAGCACTTTCCTTAACTGAAGATACTTACATTGATACTTTCAATTTATCTGGTGATGACGGGATACAATCATTACTTTTAAACCTTACGATAGGGGAAGGTGTCAAGGTGTTTTTGGATATGACCCTCAAACACTCCTACTTGTCTGATTCTGATAAAGCCTTTATGGGCGCGTTTGGGGATGTTTTTGATTCTCCCTATGAGGTTATGCGTAAAAAAATAGAAACCCTTAACACGCATGTCTCATCATCCAAAAAAGACTATTGTTTGCTACTACCTGCCGAAACCGATAAGGATTTATTGGATTCTTTGGTTACAGAGGGTTGGGAGGTGGCACAACAACTAACAACTTTGGGGGATGTTCTTGATGCAGATGGGTACATAGAACAAACACCTGAACTTGAAAAAAACATTGGTTCTTCGGAGCTAACAATTAAACTTTTATCTATGGCGGCAAAATCCGGTAAGGAATTTAACACGGTTCCTACATCAATAAGTAACCATGCACTCATTCACAAAACGCTGGGATAACCGGCAAGGACTGGTATAATGAACTTAATGGAGTCAAACACTAAATTAGGTAAAATTATGAGCTTTGAAACATGCCCTCATTGCCGTGCTAATCAAGCTTGGTATGAGCAGGAATCACAACAAACTTTAACCCTTAAATGTATATGTGGGTATTTACGGGTTGTGTATGAAGAAACCGCTAACGGTATTATCATGCACACTGTACCAAGAACTAAGGTTGTATTGCCGGAAAAAGGTAGCAACTTATCAATCTATTTAGGGGTAATTGCATCAAGATACCCTGAAGATATTTTAACGGGAACCGTGGCTGGTCAAGTAAAAGAAAAAAGCAGTTTGACTGCAAGCAAAATGATGGTACTTCAACACAAAGGTTTGATTGAAAAAGTTGAAAGTGCTAAGGGGAAGGTTGGTGGTTCCACTTGGAAGCTAACCAACATAGCAGTAACTTTATTAAAATTGGGAGCATAACATGGCCTTAGCAATATCTTTATACTCAACTTCAGATTTTTATATTAATGATATTCAGGTAAAGGTTGAACGGATTTACCACAGCAAACGATATAAGCTTAAAGTAATTGGAAAAAGTATTGATAAAATCTACGAAATTACTGACAGGAATCAAACAGAAATTTTACCTAATGTGAGAGTTTCTGCTGGTGATAATGTGGATATTACAAAGGAGGTGGTTAAGGCGGTAATTGATGCACCACTTACACTGAAAATTCTACGTGGTAAATTATGGCGTGAAGCCGAAAAGGAAAAAGCGAATGCAGAAGCGGAATGAAGTTGACAGGTTATCTGACTTGAACATTACTGATGACGTTTTACACAAGGCAACCTTACTAGGTTTTGGTGATTGTTCAAAAGATACTTTGATTCAATTACGAGAAGCCTTGTGGTTGGCTGTAAAGACCAAACACTTCCACGGCAATATGCGATATAAGGATTGGGTTTTTTTAGTCAAGAGACGCACTCTAATAGGCTTACATTTAATAAAATGTAATTCGTGTGATGATTCCAAAAGAATAACGGTTTATGAAGAATGCCCTGTTTGTTATGGGGATGGATGCAAACGCTGTAATGGTAAGGGGGATGTGCGAGGTATGATACCTTGTCCAGATTGTTCAGCTAAACGATAATTGACAATTAAAATTATTCAAGTACAATTAGAAATACTAAACGGAGTAAATGATGGCGCAAAGCTTTACCAATTTGTACCCAGCAACGTATTCATATAAAACAACTGAGGAAAAAACCAATGGCACTATTAGAAGCATTTAACACTTTGTACCCCTATGAGGGTGATTATATCCAAGGTGGGCATAACGGGTATATTGTCTTTCAATTACCAAGTGGTAGGGCGGCATTCGTATTTGGAGGCCCCTATATGGCAAGACCATCTGATAAGTTTGGTGTGAAAATGGCAGAAGAAATAAACCTACCTTTTGATGTTAGTGTTCCGACTGAAGATTATTCGGTTCCTAATGTTGAGCAGTTAAGGCGTGGGTTAATAAAAACAATGGTAGCTATGCATAAAGGTGAAGCTATTTATGTTGGTTGCCTGGGTGGAATTGGTAGAACTGGATTATTTATAGCCTGTTTGGTTAAGGTGATGTATCCTCATTTAGAACCGGTACAATTTACCCGACTTGAATACCTATCACACGCAGTTGAAACTAAACAGCAAATGGATTATGTAGAAAAACTAAATGTGGATGATATTAGAGACCTTGTTAGGCTAATGTAAATTAAATTTGACAATTAAAATTATATCAGTACAATAAGTCTTAGATATGCAATTCACGGAGGTCTAAATGAAACTTGAACAAGATACATTGGCAATGCAAATGAATAGGCCAATGACTCAACACTTAGATAAAAGCATGGTGCCGGTTGATGGGCTTGTAACTGCTATGAATGATTACATGGATAATCAATCTAAATATGCTGTGCCAGAAGAAGAGGCAATAAATTTTTATTTAACTAATCATATTTTATCTGAAGTGATGGCCTCCACAGGAAAACACGAACCACTAGGAGATAAGTTAATTCTGGTTATGCGTTACCAAGAGGAATTATCTAAATCAGCGGTTCGTATGTTCTATTATTTACTTTTGATTTGTACACGGGAATCAAGGCATGTTTACGATGACTACGACTGGTCAGGGGCGGCTAAAAAACATGGTGATGACCCTATTCAATTTACTAAATCAATAAGCCATGAATCCTCCACCGGTGCCGTAAAACGATTTAGAGAAACTACCCACTTATTTATACTTGGGAGATACACCGGACACTTATTGGATTTATTTAATGAAGGTAGTTTTTCCGGTGGGTATGGTGGTAAGGCATGGGGGGAGGTGACTCAATGCCTCCACAACTTCGTTACAGGGGTTTATTCTGCTGAAATGATGATGGATACCGCCTTCACTCTTTGTCACAATAACGGGCCTATATTTAATAAAGGAATGTTGTTCTCATCTTACGATTCTTATGAGATTGTAAAGATTTTAGATGTACAACGTGCTGGGCAGATACCTCAATTAATTGATGGTAATGAATCCCCCTTTATAAATAATACACACCGAGACTTCCGATTACAGGCACAAGCCATATTAGGCGAATCTGTTTCCGGCTACGTGGATTGGTTTATGGTTGAACAATTAGGGGCGGTTCAAAATTATGTTTCTCTACAAAAGGAACAAGTTAAAAAATATGGGGTACCTAAAAACCATGCCGATAAACTTGCCACTATTAAAAAGGCACAAGAAATAAAACAACTTCAAGCTGATTTGGCCTTGAACGAAGAAAACAAAACTTGGTTCCAAGTCACACCAATTGAGAAAGTTAAAAAAGTAAAAATGATAAGGGCATAACTATGAGTTATAAAAAACCGGCAACCTCTATAGGTTTCACCTCTACCCACAAACGGTGTTGTGAATCACACCCAGCACTACCTATCACTATTGAAGGTAAAAATTACTTTGTCTATGGTGGTTCGTGTTCCAAACCAATACACCTTGACGCTGATATTTATGTAGGTCTTGACACCTCCATGAAATTAACTGAAAAGGAATACCCTTGGAGTGCTGGACACGAAATAGGATTCTTCATTCAGGATATGGGAACCCCTAAAGATACAGTTGAATTTAAAAAGTTAATTGAATGGCTCTCAGTGCAATTGATTGCAAATCAGAAAATACATATAGGTTGTATAGGTGGGCATGGTCGAACAGGGCTTGTATTAGCCGCTTTATATAAAAACGTAACCAATGATAAGGAGGCAGTTACTTACGTTCGGGATAACTACTGTAAGAAGGCTGTAGAGTCACAAAAACAGATTGAATACCTGCATGAAGAATTCGGCATAAACAAAGTAAAGGCAACAAAGGATTATTCTTTCTATGATTCTGATTTTGGAAAAAATAATGTATCAGCAATTCCAACCAAGCAATTCAGCTCAACCTTTGAAGTTGACTGTATGCAATCCTCTTTATCTATCTGGTAAATAAATTTGACAATTAAAATTATATGCGTACAATAAAAACTGTTATCTAATTATTTTATACCACGGAGGAAAAACTAATGGCTATTATCGTGAAACAAAAAAATCCAATTAAACTAATACAGGCTTTCAATTGTTCGGAAGCCATATACGAAGAACTGCTTAAATGTGGCGGTACTTTAAAAACAACCACCAATACTATCCAGTTCTTATTTGATGGTATAGTGATTCAAACCGTACCTGTTAAAGCTGGTGCCTTATCCATGGCAACATCTGGCACCTTGGGTTCAGCATCTAAGGAGGCATTAAGTTATAAGATAAAAAAGGCACTTGCTGAAGCATTAACCTATGTTAAGCAAAATGGTTCTGTAAAATTTACATCACCATCAAAATTACCTAAAGCACCTTCAGTACTACCAATGTCGGAAGGGGGTTTAATAAAAAATAAACCTTTGGTTGCAGGTGTCGATTTTGCCGCTCACATGAAAGATAAAAAGATAGCTTTATCTAATGCTACAACCATGTATCAACCTGTATCTTCAACCACAGGTTCTTCGGTATATCATGTGGTTGGGTTATCTACAGACCTAAAGGTAGCGGCACGGTATAAGAACACTACATTATCTGTTCGGGTTGAGGGGAATGTGTTGAAATTTATTTCTGAATTAAAGATAGCTGGGTTGAATGTTGACCCTGCGGAAAATGGCTATGTTTCAATACACTTGGATGTAGGTACAACTGTTATGGCTAAACGGACACTGGGGGCTATTCTTTCGGGGATACCCAAACTTGAAACACCTATGCCGGACTTATCCTTAATTTGCGGTAAAGGCGCATGATTACTTTAAAACAATATTACGCTATGAAAGTTGGTGATGTCTTTGAGCTATGTACTTTATTTAAAGGCCTATCACTTGAAAAAGTATTATGGCAATGCACCGAAGCTAATAAGGATGGTCTTATTTTTTCTTTATCCTTCTTCGGGGTTTGGTTGTGTGACTTTCGTATGCATCTAAATGCCAAGCAAACCACCGTACTGATTAAGGAGATAAAACCATGAGCGCGAATCAGTTCTATCCTATTGCGGATTGCATAAGTCTTAATTTAAAAGTTAAAAAACACGTTGCATCTGGAAAAGAAACTAAATCAATTACACTTAAAGGAAAATCAAAACTCCATTTAAAAACTGAGATAATTGCATCTTTCTATAATGACTCACGACAACAAGCAGGAATTGTTACTCATATTAAGGGGAACTTGTATCTTGCAACGATGTATAATGGTTCTACCGATAACATAAGCAACTGGTTAATTGATGGCTCATTAGTCGGGTTCACTATCGACAAAAAATTAAACTTTCTACGAAGGTGTTTATCAATAAGGGAATGCTCAGATAAACTAAGCCATGGCATAATAAAAATGTGGGCAACGGAAGTAAAAAAGCATACCAATATAGATGACTGGAAAAAACTAAGACTACCATGAGGAAAACATAAATGCCTAGATTATTACTTTGGAGTTCAGCACACCCAGCAACACTTAAACAAGCAATTGGAACCGCACTTTATAACTGTGGAATGGAGTTTATTCAGGTTCCAATTGGAAACACCTTACCGAAGATGCAACACGGGGATGTTGTACTAGGTATGGGGCAACAAGCTTTGGAAATTATACAGAAGGCTTCGCTTCTTCCAAAGGGTAGAAAAATCGGCTCCATGCGTGGCAAAGAATTAAAACTGCATTCTGGTAAATGCTCAATGTTCTTTACTTATTCACCTTCAATAATTGAGGTGGATTATGGTAAGAAGCCTGAACTTCTTTGGGATGTTAAATTATGTATTAGGAAAGCATTAACCGGAAAACTACAACCGGTTCTTGGTGAGTATAAATGGGTGGATGATTTTACTGAAACCATATCAGAAATAAAAAGAATAAATAAAGAAACTAAACATCCTGTAGAAATATCAATAGATTTAGAAACCGTTGGTTTAGACCCTTGGACAGATGGGGTGTTTATTGTTTCCATATCAGTTACTTTTAAAAACGGTCAGGCGCACCTTATACGCTTCGATTCTGCTAATGATGATAAACAACCGGCAGGTAAATTTTACGACACCTTAGAACCCAATATACAGCCTATAAATGTAATGTTATTGAAGCAGATAAAATGGTTGGTTGATTCAAAGATAATAAACTTAAAGGGTGCTAATTTTAAATTTGATATGAACTGGATGCAGAACCACTGGGGTATAACTAAATTTAGTTCTTTTAAAATGGATACCACTTTGGTAGGTTCATTGTTGGATGAAAACCGCTCAAATAGTTTAAACAACCACGCTAAAATATACACTAGGATTGGAGGTTATGATGACGAATTCAACGCCAAAATTGACAAGTCTCGAATGGATTTGGTTAATGATACCGATTTGCTTAATTATGCTGGTGGCGATACTGATGCTGGTTTACAAGTTGGTAAATCACTTAAAAAATTATTGGGAAAAGATACCGCTTTGCGTAACTTCTATATTAAGCTTTTACATCCAGCAACAAAAGCTATTCAAATTATGGAGCAAAGGGGTATGGTTGTTGACGTTGCTCAATACGAGGTACTACGTCATCAAGTCCAAGAAGAAATTACACGAACAAGCAACACGGCTAAAGCATTTATGCCGATGCAACTTAGGGTAAAACATAGCAAAACAAAAAGTCCTATAGGCCCCTCAATGATAAAGGACTATCTATTTAATAACCACCATGGGTTGAAGCTTACACCTATTATGGTGACGGAAAAAACCGGTAAGCCTTCAACTGCAATGGAGCATATTATTCAACTTTCGCATAAGAAAGGAAAAAAATATGAGAAGGTTAAGGAATTGGTGGAATTATTATCAGCCTACAATTCTGCTTCTAAAACAATGTCTACTTATATTGTTGGGTTTCTAAAACATCTTCGTACAGATGGTAAGTTTCATCCAACTTATATGCTTCATAAAGGTGAGTACGGTGATTCAGGGGATGATGCCGGTACAGTAACCGGAAGAACATCTGCAAAAGACCCTGCCTATCAAACAATACCAAAACATACAATATGGGCAAAACCTCTTAGAACGGTTTATACACCGCCTAAAGATATGGTGATATTAAATGGCGATTACTCTCAAGGTGAACTTAGGGTAATGGCTTGTATATCTAATGAAGAAAATATGTTGAATGCTTACCGTAAAGGTATAGATATGCATTTAATAACCGGTGCTTCAGTTTACGGTATTGAGCTGGAAGAAGCATTGGCAATGAAAGCAGAAAAACATCCTGACATAAAGATGATTCGACAAGGTGGCAAAGCTGGAAACTTTGGACTTATTTATGGAATGTCTGCAGAGGGGTTTGTTATCTATGCCAAGAAAACTTATGGTGTTGATTTAACCTTAAAAGAAGCGGTTAAGTTTCGGGATACTTTCTTTGAGCAAAACCCACGAATATTAATGTACCATGAGGAATACATAGCTTATGCACATGCGAATGGGTTTGTTAGAAGCCCACTGGGGCGCATTAGGCACCTACCCTTAATAAACTCATACGACAGGTCTGTTGTGGCAAAGCAGGAACGTCAAGCTATCAATGCACCGGTGCAATCAACTTTATCTGATATTGGTTTATATGCGATTGCTAAATTAAGCAAAAAATACCCTGAACTTTGGGTTAATGGATTTACCCATGATTCTATAACTGCTTATGTTCCTAAAGATGAAGTTCAATTATGGGCACACAGGATGAAGGATACTATGGAAAACTTGCCACTTAAAAAGGTGTTCGGGTGGAACCACCAAATACCCTTTTCTGTAGATATAGAAATAGGTATAAATAACATGGCTGAATTAGAAGAACTTGAATTGGAGAATACAGAATGGTGCGATTAACTGAAAATGGTAGAAAACGGGTGGTGGTTTGTGCCGCTATTAAGTACGGTGAATTAATTATCTGTAGTGCAAGGCATTACGATAAGCGAATGCATAAGATTTTGAGATTTATAAACAAAGACCAATTACCACCGGATAAAGAAATACAAGGATTTATTGACCAGTTTGGAACCTTCATGGATAGATTTGAGGCTATGGAAATTGTGCTTGGTAATAAGCAATCATTGGATGTAGAAAGGAATGGTGGTGAAATAAAAGAACTGTATAGCGAAGGACTATATTAAATAAGATTTGACAATTGAAATTATAACGGTATAATAGACCTACACTTACCAAAACGGATTAAATCATTATGAAAACAATTGTCTTATTTTTAAACATGGGAACCATTGACGTAAAAGCTGAATGGGATAATGGTGCGGTTTTTGTTGATTCAAGAAGAAATAAATGGTCAAAAACTGATGAAGCTAATTTGTTGAATACTTATGACCGCGTAACATTGATGTATAAAACTGGTTCAGAACAATTAAAATAAATTAAATATTTATTT
>Ga0164315_10000007_pt1 | contig 90197 bp, 154 predicted proteins | sample GuaBasSedimGuay6_FD_113737 | JGI IMG/M metagenome (GOLD analysis project Ga0164315, IMG submission 113737) | Subseafloor sediment microbial communities from Guaymas Basin, Gulf of California, Mexico - Guay6, Core 4569-2, 0-3 cm | ecosystem: Environmental > Aquatic > Marine > Hydrothermal vents... | reverse complement strand
TCTAATACATGCTTGGGAATTTGGTTTGAATATCGGTTATGGTCAAACCGTTTCCACCACGTTTGATGATGGTACTAAACACGGTCATTACATTTCAATTACACGCGAAACAGATGGACGTTATGAGAGACCTGTACATTATGCCCGTGGGTAATACAGATTAACCGCCACGGATGGCTTAACGCTTTGGAGAATAAATATGGATTATGAAGATGATGATTTCAACAACTTTCCTGATGGTGAGGAATTCGATTGTGACCAAGCGGTTGAAGAGGCTATAGAGGCGCGTAACCATGAATGGGCTTCAATACAAACAGATATAGATGCTCAAGGATACGGCTTCTATTAATTAACAATGCCATGGATGGCTTAACGGAGTAAACCAATGGTAAATGTAAATAAGCAATGCCCTGATGAAATTATACTTCAGGATTTCAAACAGTACCCGAATATGCTATTATCTGTAGCATACCGATTAGCTAAAGAGGCCGGTTGTTATTTAACGTGGAGACCTGATAGGGGTGTAGTAATGGCTTACATAGCGGTGTCATTATGAGTAACATACCTTTGCATCCAGAACGAGGATTAGACCTTCATTTAACATCTTGTCCTAAGTGTGGTGGGGATGCTGAAGAATTAACTCTAGGGGCACTTAGAAAGGCCGAAGTTACTAAAGGCCAGTATGTGTATGCTAATGTAGGAAAAACATCCAGAACCGCTCAAGACTTAATACGCAATAAGGTTATTGATTACGCTTCGCAATTGCACTGGGAACCCGTAGAGGAGAATGAGCGCGTACCTGCTTCACAACCCTGTAAAGCCTGTATGGATGAAATGGAAGAACATGCTGCCGTAGTTAAAGAGGGTGGTGTTTACTTTAAATGTCTGGAATGTTCACGTACAGGCGTTTTAAAAGCCAATTCTCAATTATCAATAGATATACGAAGCCATGCAGGTATTCACGCTCCTGACCCTATTGGATTTGAACATGAAGGGTGTTCTAAAGGTGGCATTGTTTTTCCATGTTGTGAGGTGGCAGATGCCTGTAAAAATAATCAGAAAGAAGAAGGATAAAACCTATAAATCTGAAATAGAAAAAAATAAACCTTTATCAGCGTTGGTTCAACATGCTTGGGCAGATGGTGGGCATAATTTACCTTCATTTATTAGAGGGCTAAGTTGCGTTGATCGGTTGGCTACCGGCAATGGTAAACTGTTAGATGAATTAAATTTTTTAATAGAGATAGCGAGACTAAGAACATGACTAAAAAGAAACCAAACAGAAACATGACTGAATTTGTAGTAACCGGTGTATTTCCAGCGGTGGCTTTAGATAATGGATTAAAAAGTTTTACAGTTAATATGGCTTTCGGGGCATCCACGAAAGAGGCCGCTTGTAGAGAATTTAAACGGGCTGGTGTTCTGGAAGTATCCAATGGTAGATTTCTAAATACTAATGCAGTTGTTATGCTGGTTGCTTTAACTAAAAAAGAATTTGACCAAGCACAAGAAGAACAAAAACAGATTGCTGAAAAACATAAACAGGACTTACTAAAAAAGAAAGCCATTGATGCTGGTCTGGAAACCAATACTACTGATGGTGAAGTAGAACCAGAATCCAATATTGATTGATGGCAAAGTTCAATAATGATTTACTAGCTACACTCAAACTCGACACGGATGTTGAGAAATGGGATAGGCGGCTTGGTAAGTTTGTTATCTCCAATAAAGACTTGTATGATAGGCCGGCAACATGCTTGAGTATAATGAGTAATGTTGTCGTAGTTCGGGCTGAACAGATGTTCTCTATTAAAGGGGTGTACTATACTGCTTTAAGTGATTTGTTTGATGAATTACCTGAAGGTCTAATAGTACCTGAGTATCATATTAATTTAAAGAATGGGCTTTTTTATTCTTTTGAACGGAGTGATTGATGATAATACATTATTTATTTGCAGGGTTTGTTCTGGCTATTCTTTTGGATAAACCTATACAGGCTCAATATGCAAGTTCCAATAAAAAACCCCCCTTATTTGCCTACATACTTACTATAATTGCATGGCCTATATGGGTAGTAGTTTTAATTATTTCCTTTTTTGTAATAGTATATAGAGAGGTTAAGCTTAGATGGTGATAGAAAAACAAGAACGATATAAAACAGGGAAAAAAGACCTTATTGATAGGTGGGCAGAAGAAAAGACACCGACTGAATTTAGGGCTATAATGATCGCTCAAATGGAGAAGTATCAGAAGCGGTATGGTAAAAAGGATGATCTTGTAACAGAGTCTTATAAAATAGTGGATTATGCTACGCGGTTACACGAATATGAAACTAACATAGCAGGTAATCCAGATTTCTACAGTTTGGAGTAATTAAATGTCAAGGGTTCAATTTCCTTCAGGTACTAATCAATCATTGTTTGCGGAATACATGGACAGTAACTTCGATCAAGATGATTATACTGATGAAGGTGATAAGGGTATTGTTTTAAAGAGGCATGTTCTGGACAATAATCAGAGTGCGGTGGATTTTGCGTTTAGTGTTGGAGGTGTAATTGAAGATTATATCGGGCATTAGAAACTACCCTAGCTTATCGGTGGGGCTAATAACCGGAAGCAACTTAGACAAAGTATCCTACCTCTAGGGTTCTAGGTGCTGCGGATACCTTGAATCGCGTTGTATGCTTTGGGCAAAGTCGTATACATCTACGAGAAGATTAATTGAAGTCAATAACTGCTTTACATGAATAGGGGTGTAGATCGGTTATTGATTTTAGTGCATAAATAAATTTGACAATTAAAATTATACGTGTATACTATGCTATAAGAATTTACACCACGGAGGAAACAATGACAATCTATCAATTCAATAGTAACGGAACAGATGGCTCAACAAAATTAATTAATGTATTAGGTGGAAAGGGTGCGGGTTTGTGTGAAATGACCGCACTTGGAATACCTGTACCGTCTGGGTTCATCATACCTACTAATTATTGCATGGAATATCTGAATACACCTAGCCTTGACAAACATGTAATTATTAATGATGTTATGTCTGATGTTATTGCGGGAATAGAGCGACTTAAAAAGGAATACGGTTATTTACCTTTATTGTCAGTTCGCTCCGGGGCACGGGTATCAATGCCTGGGATGATGGACACTATTTTAAACGTAGGCTTAACTAAAGAAACAGAACCTTTTTGGGAAAAAAGATTAGGCCGTGTCGCTATGCTGGATTCAAAACGTAGACTTATGCAAATGATGGGAACTACAGCTTATGGATTAAGTTTAGAGTTATTTGATTCTGCTCTTAATTACGTTAAGGGTGATTTAACAGATGCAGAAATGACCGAAGAACACTTACTGAAGGTGATTGATAACTACTGTGATATTTATTCATCCAGCTTTAGTTTAAATGAAAGTTTTGATATACCTTTGTACGACCAGTTAAAAGATTCAATAACGGCTGTTTGGAATAGCTGGGATAATCCACGGGCAAAGCATTATAGACAAATGCACGGATACTCAGATGACTGGGGCACAGCGGTAACAATACAGGCTATGGTTTTTGGTAATATGAATGATAACTCATGTTCAGGTGTAATGTTCACTAGAGACCCTAATACGGGGGCTAAGAAGGTAAATGGAGAGTATCTGGTTAATGCTCAAGGGGAGGATGTTGTTGCTGGTATACGGACACCTGAGGGCTTAGATTCAATATCTAAATGGAGTGATTCAGTTGAGAAGTCATTATTTGATTATTGCGTAATACTGGAGCAGCATAATAAAGATATGCAGGATATTGAATTCACTGTAGAGGATGGCAAGGTGTATATTTTACAAACCAGAAACGGTAAGCGGTCTGCACAGGCGGCTTTCAAGATTGCACACGACCTTTACACGGCAAACTGCATAGATATAGAAGAGGTATTTAATCGCGTTTCATATAAAGAATACAGATTACTTCAACAACCAAAAATAGACCCTTCTTTTAATAAAAAATCTACAGGCGTGGGAATACCGGCTTCAGGTTCAATTGTTTCTGGTATCGTGGCCTTGTCCGCTGAGTTTGCAATCAATTGCACTGAGCCTTGTATCTTTGTCGCAAAAGAGACTACACCGGATGACATACAGGCAATGGAGGCGTGTGTTGGTATACTTACCCAGACTGGGGGAGCAACATCCCATGCTGCGGTGGTGGCTCGTGGTTTAAATAAAACCTGTGTTGTTGGATGTACGTCTTTACATCCACTTGGGTATGGAGCATGGAAACTTAATGATTCTGGATTTAAACAAGGTGACTTAATAACAATTGACGGAACTACCGGCAACGTCTGGATTAATGTTGACGTTCCAGTTATTCAGGGTTCAATCGGTTCTGAAGCAAAAACATTGCTATCTTGGATAAACCACACGCCTGATACCATGCCACGAATACATAAGCATGATGGCGAACTGATACATGTAAAACAAGATACTTACATTGACACCTTTGATTTAGATACCGTGGAGGAATTTGATACCATGCTTTCTAATCTTACTATAAAAAAGGGAGCTACTATCTTTTTGGATTTGTCTGGAAAAGATGCCCTTTATGAAGAGTCCGATAAAGACTTCATACACGCTTTTGGCGGGGCGGTTTCAGATACGATTATCACTCTATCAATAAAAACCATATTGCTCAATGACGTTCACTCAGGGCTTAAAAATAACACTTGTCTGGTACTACCAGAAACAACTAACAACTCTTACGCTTCCGTATTGGTATCTCAGGGGTGGAATGTCCTAACGGTAATTAATACATTAGCTGATGTATTGTACTGCGGTGGTTATGTAGAAAGAGGGGATGATCTGGAAACAAACATAGGCTCACCTGAACTTACAAAACACCTAATAAATACCGTTATAAAATCCGGTAAAACTTTTAATTACATTGCCACTCCAATTAGTGAACAGGCATTAATCCATAAAACGCTAGGATAACCATAGAGGACTGCTATAATGACAAACTTAATAAAACAAAAAAATAATATATTAGGTGCGGATATGAGTTTTGAGACATGCCCTCATTGCAGAGCTAAACAGGCTTGGTATGAGCAGGAATCTGTAAGGGTATTAACCCTTAAATGTGTATGTGGTTATTTGCGAGTAGTTTATGAAGAAACTGCCACGGGCATTACTATGCACACTATACCAAGAACTAAGGTTATGCTTCCAGAGAAAGGCACTACTTTATCTGCCTATCTAGGTTCCATAGCGGTTCAATACCCTGACTCAGTAACCACTGGATTTATAGCTAAAGGAATGATCGAAAAAAGCAGTTTGACTGCAAGCAAAATGATGGTACTTCAACACAAAGGGTTAATAGAAATTGTGGAAAGTGCGAAGGGTAAGGTTGGCGGCTCAACATGGCGGCTTACCACTATTGCCATTAAATTATTAAATTTATCTTAGGAGAATAACATGGGACTTGCAATATCACTTTACCCAAAATCTGATTTTTATATTAACGATACTCAGGTGACTATTCATAAAATCTACCATGAAAAGAGATTCAAGCTTAAAGTAAATTCAATAGGCATTGATCGCATTTATGAAATAACAGACAGGAATCAAACCGAAATTTTACCTAATGTTAGGGTAACTGCCGGAGACAAAAACGACCCTACAATAGAAGTGATTAAAGTGGTGATTACTGCTCCACCAACAATAAAGATTTTACGTGGTAAGTTGTGGCGTAAACTTCAAAAGGAAAAACAAAATGCAAGCTAGGTCTGAAGTAAACAGGCAATCGGACATTCTACTTACTGAGGGTGCTAGAGACAAGGCGTTACTTCTAGGCTTTGGTGAGGATAACCCTGAGATAATTACGCACCTTAAAGAAGCCCTGTGGCTGTCTGTTAAAACCAAGCATCCTAATGGAAATATGCGATACAAAGATTGGATTTTTTTAGTGAATCACAATCAGCTAATTAATATCCATCTGGTTAAATGCTCAAATTGTGATGACACTAAACGAATAACCGTTTATGAGGAATGTATTACTTGTGAAGGAAAAGGATGTAAACGGTGTAGAAAATCAGGAGAACTTAAATCTAGTATACCCTGCCCTGATTGTGCCGCTAGGAGATAATTGACAATTAAAATTATATATGCAACAATGACTGATGAAACTAAACGGAGTAAAAATAATGGTAATGAACGCTTATAATAATCTACATTCTTTTGAAGAAACCGCTGTAACTGAATATAATTTCCTTTATGGGGGGCATAATGGTGTGATGGCTTTCACTTCACCAAGTAATAGAATATTTACTGTAGTTGGAGGCCCCTATATAAATAAACCGGACTTCGCCTTTGGAGTAAAGATGGCGGCAGAAATTAATTTACCTTGTGATGTTAGTGTTCCTACTAATGATTACAGTGTTCCAGATAAAGAACAGTTAAGGCGCGGATTAATAAAAACCCTTCTGGCAATGAATAACCATAATATAATTTATGTAGGTTGCATGGGAGGTATTGGCAGAACCGGCTTATTTATAGCAGCACTGGTAAAAATATTCCACCCTAATATAGAACCGGTGCTGTACACAAGGGCTAACTATTTAAGCTGTGCTGTTGAGACCTTAGAACAACAAAGATATATTGCTGATCTTTACGTGGATGATATAAGAGACCTCATAAGGTTAATGTGATATAGATTTGACAATTAAAATTATAAGAGTATACTGAGTACATAATTTTAATTCACGGAGGCTTAGATGAAATTAAAACAAGATACGCTGGCTTTGCAATTAAACCGACCAATGACTAGCAATAACGATATAGGGCATGTAGTTGTTAATGATGTAATAACCCACCTTAATGAGTACCTAAAAAACGTGATTCTTGTTTCACCCGAAAAAGAAGCAATCATGTTTTATCTGAATAATCATATACTTTCTGTAGTTCAATCCACCACTGGAATTGATGAACCATTGGAGGATAAATTGAAATTGATTACCTATTATCAATCTGAACTATCCAAAGCCTCAGTAAGAATGTTTTATTATTTGCTTTTGATTTGTACGCGAGAATCAAGGCATGTTTATGGTTCTTTTAAATGGGATAATGCTATAAAAAAATATGGATTACCTTCCATTGACTTTACTAAATCAATAGCTGATGAGTCGTCAAGTGGTGCGGTTACTAGATTTAGAGAATCTGGATTGGTGGCTTCTTTAGGTGATTACACAGGGCACTTAGTTAATTTGTTTTTTACAGGCGGGTTTTCCGGTGGGTATGGTGGAGAGGCATGGGGGAAGGTTGCTGAAGTCCTACACAAATTCGTAACAGGGGAATACACCGCTGAAATGATGATGGATACCGCTTTTACTTTATGTCATAACAATGGGCCTATCTTTAATAAAGGCATGTTATATACGGGGTACGATTCCTATGAAATTGTAAAGATTCTGGATGTACAACGGTCAGGGCAAATACCTCAATTAGTGGCTAACAAAGAGTCGCCTTTCATAACCAACGATCACATACAAGCTGGAGGCGATGCTTGTCATATATTGGGAGCTTGTTTGTCCGGTCATGTAGATTGGTTTATGGTGGAGGATTTGGGTTCTATGCAGAAATACCCTGACAAGAAACACGAACAGAAAAACAAGTATGGATTGCCAGACAATCACGAAGCTAAATTAATTGCTACTAAAGAAGCAAAAGATATTGAGCAACAAGCTAAAGACTTGAAAGAGGCAATACTAGAAAAACAATGGTTTCAAGTTACACCTACCCAGAAAGTTAAAAAAATAGAACTAATAAGAGAGTAGATTATGTCTTACAAAAAACCAAAGGTACTTAAACATCATAGCACTTATGTAAGGTGTTATGAAACTCACCCAGCCCTACCCATAAAGATGAATGACGAAGTACTTTATGTGTATGGCGGCTCATGTTCAAAACCAATACACTTGGATGCAGATATTTATGTAGGTTTGGATACTTCAATGAAGCAGACCGATAAAGAATACCCTTGGACTATTGGGTATGAGATTGGATTTTATATTAGGGATATGCAGACCCCTACAGATGATAACCAGTTTAAAAAATTAATAGAATGGTTGTCAGTGCAATTGATTGCAAAAGAAAAAATACACATAGGTTGTATTGGTGGACACGGGCGTACAGGGTTTGTGCTGGCGGCTTTATACTTTACCCTTACAGGTGACAAGAACGCTATAGAATATGTCCGTACAAACTATTGTAAGAAGGCTGTAGAGTCACAAGCTCAAGTAGATTACTTGCATACTAATTTTGGCATTGCTAAAGTAAAGGCCACTAAATCAGATTTGTATTTTGATGACTATAGCATTACCGGCAAAAAAAGTAACAAGGTTATTCCTATTAATCCAATGGATGCTTTTTCTATTGATTCCTTACCCTCAAATTTATCTATCTGGTAATAGGATTTGACAATTAAAATTATGTGTGTATACTAAGGACTAGATACATGTTATTTATACCACGGAGGAAAAACAACAATGGCTATTATCGTGAAACATAAAAATCCAATTAAATTAATTCAAGCTTTTGGTTGTTCAGAACCCATATACAATGAGTTTTGTAAAATGGGTGGCTCATTAAAAACAACCACTGGTAGTATTCAATTTATCTTTGAAGGGTTGGTAATTCAATCTGTGTCTGTTAAAGCCGGTGCTTTGTCAATGGCAACATCTGGTACGTTAGGTTCAGCATCTAAGGAGGCATTAAAATACAAGATAAAAAAGGCATTATCTGAAGCCCTTATTTATTCCAAAAAACACGGCTCACCTAAAATACAGAATATTGACTTTGGGAATGAAGTGGTGGTAGGAGGCACGACTTTTAAAGGAATGTCCGCACCTACAGGATTCTTACCTAATCAGGTGGCGGCACTGTCTAGTAATTCAGAGATTAAATCTATACTAGCTCAACATAAAATATCATTATCTAAGGCTACAAAATTATATCAACCTGTAGGCTCAACATCGGGTGATTCTGTTTATCATGTTGTTGGGTTATCTAAAGACTTAAAGATAGCTGCCAGATACAAACAGACTATGTTATCTATTCGGGTTGAGGGTGTAATACACGCTAATATTAAATCATTAAAAATAGCTGGGTTTTCTGATGACCATGCTAATGAAGGTTACGTTTCTATACATCTTGACGTTGGCTCAGTATTAATGGCTAAGAGAACCATGGGAGCAATATTATCTGGAATAGATAATCTACTTACACCTATGCCCGACTTAAACATAATTTACAATAAAAACTAATGATTACTTTAACTCAATTTTATAAGATGAAGAAGGGTGATGTTTTTTCACACTGTAATCTTTTTACCGGACTATCAGAAGAAAAATTATTGTGGCAATGCACCAAACAAAGTAGCTCTGAATTATTATTCTCAGTATCCTTTATAGGTGTCTGGGTTTGTAATTATAAGATGTACTTAAATACAAAAAAAGATGCAGTACTTATCAAGGAGGCAAAATGAGCATAACAAACTTATATCATATTGCGGACTGTATTGGACTTAATCTAAAGGTTAAATCTAAATCAGTTACGGGAAAACTCACAAAGAAACTTCCACTTTGTACCCGATATAAATTATCTGTTGGTGTACAAGTTAAGGCTTCTTTCCTTAACGATCATAAACAGCAAGCTGGGATACTTACTCACATTAAGGGAAACGTGTATCTGGCAACAATGTATAATGGTTCAACTGACACGTTAAGCAATTGGTTAATTGATGGCTCACTGGTTGGGCATAGTATGGAATCAAAAACTAATCTTTTTTCAGATTGTAAAACCATAAGGGAGTGTTGTGATTATTTAAGTCACGGCTTAATAAAGATGTGGTCTACTAATGTAGCAGACCATGAAACCATGAATGACTGGAAAAAAATAAAAATACCTTGAGGGGTAGTAAATGACTAGACTTTTACTTTGGACTTCTGCACATCCAGCAACATTAAAAAGTGCTATCGGTACAGCATTATATAATTGCGGGATTCAATTTTTACAAGTACCTATAGGAAACTCACCCCCAAAGATGCAGCATGGGGATATTATTCTAGGTATGGGGCAACAAGCGTTAGAGGTTATGCAAAATGGCGGCTTTGTACCGAAGGGTAGAAAGGTTGGTTCTATGCGAGGTAAGGAGATTAAACTACATTCAGGTAAATGCTCAATGCTGTTTACCTATTCACCTTCAATCATTGATGTGGATTATGGCAAGAAACCTGAGTTATGCTGGGACACTTCATTAGCAATAAGGAAGGCATTAACCGGCAAACTTGAACCGGCACTAGGTAACTATAAATGGGTTTCAGACTTCTCTGAGGTCGTAAAATCAATAAAGGCTTTACATAAAAAACAAAAACATCCTGTAGAGGTATCCATTGATTTAGAGACAGTTGGACTTGACCCTTGGGCAGATGGAGTATTCATTGTATCCATATCTATAACCTATAAGGCTGGAGAATCGCACCTAATACGTTTTAAATCAATAGATGACCCGATACAACCGGCTGTAAAAGATTACACCACCTTAGACCCTGTAGCTAAACCTAATAACCTTCCACTACTAAAGCAGATAATGTGGTTGGTAAGTTCAAAGATAGTGAATATAAAAGGGGCTAATTTTAAATTCGATATGAACTGGATGCAGAACAATTGGGGAGTATCTGATTTTTCTGCTTTCAAAATGGACACCACTTTAGTAGGTTCGTTGTTAGATGAAAACCGCTCAAATAGTCTAAACAACCATGCAAAGATATACACAAAGATAGGCGGCTATGATGATGAATTTAATGCTAAGATTGACAAGTCTCGTATGGATTTGGTTAGTGATACTGATCTGTTACATTATGCTGGTGGGGATACTGATGCTGGTCTCATGGTTGGGCAAGCACTCAAAAAGATACTGGGTAGGGATAAGGCCTTACGCAATTTCTATGTTAAGTTATTACACCCAGCGGCAAAAGCTGTTCAGATTATGGAGCAAAGGGGGATGGTTGTTGATGTTGCTCAATACGAGGTATTACGCCATGAAGTCCAAAAAGAAATTGACAGAACAAGTGAGGCGGCTAAGAAATTTATGCCGATGCAGTTAAGGGTAAAACATAGAGATTCAAAAAGTCCAATAGGCCCTTCTATGCTTAAAGATTATTTATTTGATAATGAGCATGGATTAGAAATAACACCTTTGATGGTAACAGCCAAAACTAAACAACCTTCGACCGCAATGGAGCATGTTACTTTACTTTCAAAAAGGAAAGGTAAAAAATACGATAATGTTAGAAAGTTGGTTGATCTACTGTCAGCCTATAATAGTGCTTCTAAAACAATGTCCACTTACATTGTCGGATTCCTGAAGCATCTACGAACTGATGGTAAGTTTCACCCAACATACATGCTTCATAAAGGAGAGTATGGAGCTTCGGGTGAGGATTCTGGTACAGTGACCGGCAGAACTTCCGCTAAAGACCCTGCATACCAGACCATACCAAAACACACTATATGGGCAAAGCCACTAAGAACGGTTTATGTACCGCCTAAAGGAATGGTAATACTAAACGGTGATTATTCTCAGGGTGAACTGCGAGTGATGGCTTGTATTGCCAATGAAACAAATATGTTAAATGCCTACAGAAAAGGTATTGATATGCACTTGATTACGGGTGCTTCGGTTTACGGTATTGAATTAGAAGAAGCCCTACAAATGTGGGAGGACAAACATCCAGATATTAAAGCAATCAGACAGGGCGGCAAAGCAGGAAATTTTGGCCTAATATATGGAATGTCTGCTGAAGGGTTTGTGATCTATGCACAGAAAACGTATGGAGTATCATTAACGCTTAAAGAGGCTATCAAGTTTCGGGATACGTTCTTCGACCAAAATCCAATGATCTTAGAATACCATGAGGAATACATAGCCCATGCACATGCACACGGCTTCGTTAGGAGTCCTCTGGGGCGTGTTAGACACTTACCCTTAATCAACACATACGATAAGCAGACTGTGGGCAAGCAGGAACGTCAGGCGATCAATGCCCCTGTTCAATCAACCTTATCAGATATTGGATTGTATGCAATTGCAGAACTACATAGAAAATACCCTCAACTATGGGTTAATGGGTTTACCCATGATTCAGTAACGGCCTACGTTCCTAAAGATGAAGTCCAATTATGGGCTCATAGAATGAAAGATACGATGGAGAATTTACCACTTAAAGAAGTGTTCGGGTGGAATCATCAAATACCTTTCGCGGTGGATATTGAAGTAGGGTATAACAATCTGGCAGAATTAGAAGAACTAGAATTAGAGGAAATGTAATGATTAAATTAAATAGTAATGGAGTAAAAAGGATTGTGGTTTGTGCTGCGAATAAATATGGAGATTTGATTGTATGTAGTGCTAGGCATTATGACAGACGTATGCACAACACAATGAAGTATCTTGACTCTCACAGAATACCGGCAGATCAAGAAGTGCAGGGATTTATTGACCAGTTTGGGACTTTCATGGACAGAGAGGAGGCCATGCAAATTGTGTTAGGTAATAATCAGAAATTTAATAAGGTGCGTAATGGTGGAGATACAAAGGAATTATTCAGTGAAGGATTATATTAAATTAAATTTGACAATTAAAATTATACGTGTATAATGGAACTCACACTAACCAAACGGATTAAACAAAAATGAAAACAATTATACGTGATGAAAATACTGATGAATTTAACCTTACAGAAGATTTTTCTGATGGCATCTTAAATCTGCTGCATGACAGATATAATGTAAATGGCGAATCTGTAACCGGTCAAGCTATGTCCTACCTGCAAAAAGAAATTAAAGGTAAGGGTTGGAAATTCAAAAATTATGAATTTGAATACATCTTAATTGATGCGGGGTTTTCTGTATCTATGGGTACTAATTCACGTAATCAAAAATGTGTTGTGGTTTATCTATAAATAAAAAATAAACAAAAACCTACCAAAAACGGGTAATAATCTATCATTTAATACAAAAAAGTGCTAGATTATTGCTTTTGGAGGTTGTATGCTGTTTCTTGATGCAATCAATTGCAATGGGAATAGCTATGCCAGTAACGATCAAACAAAAATCAGATAACTCCACCGGTAAGGCTTTAGGAGCGCAATCCTCTATAACCCTTATAAAATCAAAGAAAGTATCTAAAGCTGAAAATGATGTTCTTCAATCCAATGCTTTATTAACGGATGATCTTTTTGAACTTGATTACTTCGATATAAAATCAAATGCCAAAGCCGTAGTATTAAGACCTCCATTTGTACCAACACTCTTAGCTTCCTTGTGTAAAGAGAATAATGCACTTGAACAGTGCGTAGCGGCTATGGAAGTGAACATTGATGGCACGGGATACGAGGTGGGCTCATCTGAAGCGGGTGAAGAAGAAACTGAGGCAGAGAAAGTACAAGCCCAAGGCATAATGGATTTCTTTGATGAAATTTTCCCAGCTAAATCATTCATTACTGTTCGTAGAGAACTTCGCAGAGACCAAGAATCAACCGGCAACTCATACATGGAGGTTCTTCGTTCTATTGCAGGTGAAATTGTTTTTGCCAAGGCACTAGAATCTGTAACTATGCGAATAGTAAAATTAGATGACCCTGTACCTGTAAAGGTAACAATAGAAAGATTTGGTTCAGAACAAACCGTAACTCTTATAAAGCGAGAAAGAAGGTATGTTCAGAAAATAGGGGATAAAAGCATATTCTTTAAAGAATTTAATGCAAGTCGTGACTTAAATAAATGGACGGGTGATTGGGCAGAACAAGGACAAAGATTAGCCATTGAAGATAGAGCTACTGAAATAATACATTTCTTTCCTATAAAAGATGTATTAAGTCCTTACGGCTTACCTAGATGGATTAATCAAATACCTTCCATTTTGGGTTCAAGGAAAGCCGAAGAATTAAATTTAGATTTTTTTAATGCCGGTGGATTACCTCCAGCAATTATTGCTATACAAGGTGGGGAATTAACCGAGGAAGTAAGAAAGCAATTAAACACTTATGTTTCTGGAAAAGGAGCATCCAAACATAGAGCGGCTGTAATTGAAATTCAATCAAGTGGTGGCTCATTAGATTCTGCTGGTAATGTCAGAATGACAGTTGAGCGGTTTGGTGCTGAACGTCAGCAAGATTCAATGTTTGAGAATTATGATAGTAAGTGCGAGAAAAGGGTAAGGTCAAGTTTTAGACTACCACCTATGTTCGTGGGTAAGGCTGATGATTATTCTTTTGCTACGGCCTTTGCATCGTACACAGTGGCAGAAGCTCAAGTGTTTCAACCAGAACGTAGTGAGTTTGATGAAGTAATGAACAACACTATTATGAAGGAGATTGCACCGGAATTTATGTTCAGGTCTTTACCTTTGGCTGTTCGTGATGCTACCCAGCAATTAAAAGGGATTGAGCTATCAAAAGATTCACTTGATAATGAGGGGTTCGTTAAAGCTATTAACGAAGTAACTAACATGAATCTGAAAATACCTGAAGGTACGGGAAAACAACCGGCAACTAATGCCCCTGTGGATACTCCTGAAGATGAAGGGGGTGAATCTGATACCATAACCGCATTAGAACCTAAAGCAACCCCTGTTGAGCCTACAAAGGTGTCTAAGATTGACCCTATGGTTATGATTGAAATGGCAACCCAATGGGCTGATTACAGTGCGGGGGTTACTATCAAAGTAGACCCAGAACACTTATACACTGTTATAAAGTCTATGCCAGACGATCAAAGGCAGTTATTTGATGCTTATGTTGCTATTAAATTAATGTCTGGTTTTGACCATGACCCAGAAGGGGCTATTGAATTAATGGGCGCGGCTACAGATATATTAATGACTAAAAATGAGTGCTGTACACATGGCGATAAAGAATGAGGCTTTTTTGGTTCTGGAGTTCTCACTAGCGCAAAGACTGGACACCGCAACCAAAAAAGAATACCTACCTAAAATAAGAAGGGCAGCTAGTGATGCCATAAAAGGTGACTTTGTTTCTGCACATGAAGAAGTAAACAGCATTAATCTTACTGAAGCCGTGGAATCAGAACGTAAGTTTATTGATTTAGTAGGGATGCAAGCTATTCTATTTGGGGCACGGGATTTCCACTCTGCAAAAAATACCAGTTTTGCGGGAAACCCTCCACCGGTGGAATTAAAAAATGCTACCGATACTATAACAAAGATGCTTATTCAGAATACCACTGAAGCAGTAAAGTCCAATGCTCATAACTTATTAGATATTGAACAAGTAGCTCAAAATGAATCTGAGATTGTTATTCAGAAAGCAACCACAAAAGGATTTGTACGCAATTTTGTATCAAGTGTGGGAAAAAAAGGTAGGGGCTTTGTTGATATAGGCTCAAGTTTACACACATCCAGATTAGCCTCATGGGGATTTACTACTGAAGCAGAATTATTAGGACAAACATCTTTCATTGTATCTGAAGTATTGGATGGTAGGACTTGTCCTGTTTGTAATCTTATGAATGGGAAAGTGTTTCCAGTTAATACGGCTAAACTTAGATTAGAAAGTCAATTAAGCATTAATGACCCACTTGAATTAAAAGCGGTGGCAAAATGGCCTAGCCAAACAAAGTCAGGTATAGCAAAATTAGAGAGTATGTCAGACAGTGAGTTGATAAGTGCCGGTTGGGATACACCGCCTTATCATCCAAGATGTAGAGGTGTATTAAGAAGGACTAATAAAATAGCACCACTTACGATACCAGAAACCGTACTACCTTTAGCCGTGGAGGAAATTATAACCCCACTTGTTGTAGAAGCCGCCAGTTTGGGTGGTGTTGCCAGTGTTGCCAGTGTTGCCATTATTACTGAATCAACATTACCACCACCAGTATCAGAAGAAAATGAAAATTAATTTTAAAAAACTTAGTGCAATTGATTGCAATTACTAAAAAGAGGTAGTAACTTTACAACATGAATATGCTTCTAAAAAAATTAGATGATGAACTCCAAGTTGTTTACGGGGAAGTTTACGCGCCTAATGTCCCAGATGCTCAAGGTGATTTTATGACTTCAGATGAGGTTATAAAAATGGCACATGAGTATATGAAAAATGGTTCATTAACAGCGGTAGACACTAATCACGATAATAAAGAAACAGGTTCTACTGTAGTTGAGTCGTTTATAGCCAATGAAGGAGACCCTATCTTTGTAGAAGGGGCTTGGGTTGTTGGTATCCATGTACCAGACCCAGAACTTTGGGCTGGTATAAAAAATGGAGAATTAAACGGTTTTTCTATGGAAGCAATGGTACAGGCAGAAAAAAAGATCATAGAGTTTGAAGTTCCTGATATTATTGTAGGTACAACCCTATCTGATGACACTGGGCATACGCACGAATATACAGTTAAGTTTGATGAGCAGGGAAATTTTCTTGGTGGGAGTACTGATGTAGTTGATGGACACGTTCACCCAATAGTTAAAGCTACGGTTACTGGAGAAACTGAGGGGCATACCCATAAGTTCTCTATCGTAGAAAGTATGGAGGAACTTGAAATTGCCTAAAATTAAGATGAACGCGAAGGAGTTAAAAGAGGCGAAGGTCGCCTTTATTTCTTTGGTCTCAAGACCAGCAAGTAGGATACCGTTTCGTATAACGAAGTCCGATAATGATAATGATAATTCACAAGATGGGAGTTTACCTATGTTCAATTTGAGCAGCGTGTTTAAGCGTGATGGCGAACCTACTTCTACAGTGCCTACCGTGGCGGCTTTAGCTATTCGTAAAGAAGATGCTGATAAGTTGTTACCTTTGCTTGTAGAAAAAGGTTTTATTACTGACAATCAGATAGAGCGTGATGATGCGCTTATTTTAAAACAGGTTGACGATTTCAATGAATCTGAAGTAATGGCTTTTAAAATGAGTGATGATGTTGTTGCTATGATTAGCAATGTACAAAAATCATTCCAGCCTTTTACTGATAGTATTTCATTTGCTGAAAATATTGCTGGTATGGGTTTTATGCCGGGAGTATTTACTGCTACTGATGCGTTAATGGATACCTTCCACAATATCCTTCGTAAAGCTGACAATTCGACTACGGTTCGTGCGGATATGTCTACGGCTATTACAGAATTTGGGGATTTTGTTTCAGCATTAGCCAGTGACCTACCAGAAGTTGTTTTTAAACTTGAAGGTAATTTACTGAACAAAACAGAAACGGCAACCAAAGCAGAAGATGACCCTGCCGAAGAAACCGCTGAAACTAACACGGCAACCGCTGAAGAAACTGATGATTCAGCACAAACCGAAGAAACAACTACAGAAGAAACAGCCACTAAAGAAGAAGTGACTGATACTACTGATACCGATACCACCACTAAAAGTGAAGATGATGTTGCAGCTGATGAAGCCGCTCGAATCACTGAAGCTGTAAAAGGTGATATTGATGATGACATTTTGAACCCAAACGTAGCGAAGGGCGAGAGTGCTGAGAGTGGCGAAACCGTATCAGAATCTACCGATACTGATACAGTCGAGGCTGTGAGCAAGGGAGATACTGCTGAAGCATTAATGGTTTTATTAAAATCAATGCAAACTCAGCTCAAGGATGGATTGTCTACTGTAACTAAGTCGTTGGAAAAAGTTGAACAAACTAATTCTGATTTAGCAAGCAGAATGACTACAGTTGAACAGGTGGCGAAAACTGCTAATGAAGCTGTTAATGGTACTGTCGTTGTTGGAAGTGACATTGTTCATAGTGAAAGCTTGGGCAATCAATCTCGTACAATGAAAAAAGATGAAGCTGACGATTCTTTATGGGATGGTTCAGGTTTAGACAAGATTATTGGTTAATACCAACAACAAATAATCAACCTTTGTTTTTATTTAATATTTATATTTAGGAGTTCAGTAATGAAAAATGCGGAATTAATGCAAAAGGCAGATTGGGCAGTCGGTGATTTATCTACCGGTGGCTTATTAACAGCCGAACAATCAAACAGCTTTATTCGTAAACTGTTAGTACAACCTACGATTTTACGTCAAGCGCGTTCAGTGACAATGAACAGCCCACAGCGTAACATTAATAAAATCCAGTTCGCTTCTCGTATTTTGAGACCGGGAGTATCTGGTACAGCTTTGTCTGTTGGTGATCGTAGCAAACCTGTCACAGAGCAAGTTCAGTTGAATACTAAAGAAGTAATCGCTGAAATTCGTTTACCTTATGATGTTATCGAAGATAATATTGAGCGTGGCAATATTGGGCAACAAACTGATGTAGGCGGCACTCCTACTTCTGGTGGTATTAAAGATACCATTATGACTTTGATTGCTGAACGTGCGGCTCTTGATTTAGAAGAGCTGGCATTGTTAGGTGATACAGGTTCAGGTGATGCTTACCTTGCATTGGTTGACGGGTATCTTACTCAGGCTACAACAAATACTGTTGACAACTTGGGTGCTGGTATCGGTAAATCGGTATTTAAAGCAGGACTGCAAGCAATGCCTGACCAATACCTGCGTAACCTTAATGCTTTACGCCATTGGGTTTCTGTTGATAATGAAATTGAGTACCGTGATTCACTGTCAAACCGTGAAACTGGTCTAGGTGATTCTGTTATCCAAGGCACTTCACCTGTATTTGGTTTCGGTGTTCCAGTTGAGGCGGCTTCATTAATGCCATCAGCTCAAGGCTTGTTGACTAATGCACTAAACTTGATTTTTGGTATACAACGTCAAATTCATATTGAAACTGACAAAGATATTACTGAACGTGTTTACATTATCGTTTTAACTGCAAGGGTTGACTTCAAACTTGAAGAAGAAGATGCGGTAGTAAAATACATCAATCTTTAAGTTTCTGGTGTGATTCATGTGGAGCAATTGTAGCTAACCCTTCAATTGTTCCAACTGAAGCATTTTTTCAATTTTTGGAGTAAATGATATGAAGTGTAAAGGAAAAGAGCATCTTGTTACCGCTCAGAATGTTACCGATGGTAGCATTTCCATTAACTTTGCTAATGAAACAAGTGGTGCGGGTGCTTTAGTTCAAGTACGCACCACCGCTGGTGTTTCAAAAGCATGGGATGGTGCGGTTTCTGTTGCTAATTCTGGGGTAGTTACTATCAATAATGCCGGTTCAGTCGATTGGGTTGATACTGACGTTATTACAGTAATTGCGTTCTAAATAGAGATACAACATTTAATAGGGGTTTACGCCCCTATTTTCGTTTTTAGTATGGGGAGTTAATAATGATTAAATTAAGATTAAATGCAGGTAATATTTATGTTGCTGGCGGGACTAAGTATTTAAAGAATAAAATTTACACTGTGAATAATGTTCTGGGTAATATGCTTCTTGCTTCCAAAAATGCGCGGGATATTCCTTATTTTGTTAAAGCAACCGCAAAAGATGAAAAGGCTTTAAAGGCACTGGAATCTGGTGCTGCATTAGAAGAAGATGCACCTGACACTGACATTGATGATGAACTTGATGATGAGGGTGATGATGCTGGTGATGCTGGTGATGATGCTGGTGATGAAGGTGATGAAGGTGCTGAAGGTGCTGATGTCAATAAAGATGATGCCCCTAAGAAACCAGTAGTTGACCCAAAACCAAAAGCAAAGGTCGGCAAGAAAGAAAAAACCGTTCAAGTTTAATTAGGTAAGTATTATGGCAAAGTTAGCAACCGTTGAAGCACTAAGAATAAGATTATCTTTAGGTGACATACCTGATGTTAATACTCGTGCGTCAGCGGCTTTAGAATCAGCCACAATACGCTTATCCTCAATAATCCGTACACGGTTTGAAAGACAGACTGTATCTGATTTATTTTGGATTGACCCAGTACAAGAACCGTGGAGGGGTGACTTTTTAGAGTTATACCTTACCCACGGTTTTTTGTTTGAAGATGAAGCGGCTTTGCCTGACCCTATAATTACTACGGCACGATTATCTGAATTTAAAAATTCCCTTTCTGCTGCTGATTTGATTGATGATTCAATATTGATTAAACAGTTAAGAAAAGGATTAGTAATGATTACTGATGAAGAGGATGGCAGTATTAGTACGCCTCAATTCAGACACTCAAATAAATTTTATGTTCAGGTGGATTATACCTGCGGATTTGAGACTTCAACTGATAAGTACGGAAAGAATTATAAGTTAGTTCCAGACTGGTTAGAAGAAGCGGCCTTAATGCAAGCGGCTATCATCTTTAAAAGTGATTGTAGCGAGGAGTCGGCAACAAAAGGCGGGGGTGATGTTAATATCAAACAAAACGATATAATGATTTTAATAGAGCGTTATATTCGATACTACCCTTCAGCTAGAAAAACGATTCAGTAATGGCTGATATTCTGGAAGTTGATATTCTGGGATTAGATCAACTGGCTAACTTACTATCTAATATTGAGGAATCACTTGATGAAGATTCAATAGTAGATGAAGCCGGTGCTATCCTACTAAACAGAATAAGAACCAGATTTTTAGATGAAACCGACCCTGATGGTAGAAAGTGGGTTCGTTCACAAGCGGCTATCGAAGGTAAAGGTAGAGGTCGTAGAGGTAGAAGTTTTGGTACGTTGTTCGATACGGGGGCATTGTTTCATAGCATACAGCTATTTAAACGTGGGACTGGTGTACGAGCAATAGGAACTGATATACCTTATGCCCCTATCCACCAAAACGGGCTAGGAGGGCACGTAAAGAGGGTATTTTTAGGATTCAGTGAAGATGATGTAAGTATCGTACAAAGATTAATAATAAACAGGGTAGAGAGGGCTGTAAATGGCTGACATAGTTACAGACGCAGTACTAGATTTAAAAAATAAATTGCAATTGATTGCATCCATAAAAAAGAAAACTGTTTATCTTTATGACCAAGATGATCTATTGCATAGTACTAAAAAATTAGGATTTCCTGCTGTTGGTATTGTTTATGTTGGTATGCAGGGCGGTAATGATTCAAGTAAAACCGGATTAGCTGCAACGTTGGTATGTGATATTTATTTGATAGGTGGAGAGCAATGCACTGATAAGGTGGCAGATTTAAAATCAGGCTCAACTAAATTATTAGATGAAATGAGAAGGGAAATTGCTTGTACTAAATTAGCGCGGGTTGGTGGGCAGAGAAAATGGACTTTTGTAGCTGAGTCTCCTGCTGAGATAAGCCCTGCTAAATTGGGTTATGTTCAGCGGTGGAAAACGGTTGTACTACTTACCAGTTGATTACTTTGTAAAGTAGTTGTACTCTTAATCTAATCGGGTGAATTATGAAGAAAGATAAGAAAAAGAACGTAAAAAAGATTGAGCCAGAAACAATAGATGTTGTTCTTTCAAAAGGGCACTATCATAAAGGTGATTTGTGTGTGGCAGGGGAGACTATTACAGTGACCCTAAAACAAGCAGGAAAATTAGAGGAAAACCGTATTGGCTTTAGAGTCAAGGTTTCAGAGTCGGGTGTAAATAGTCAGGATTAGTTCCTGATGAAACTAATTAACTTATTTTTGGAGAAGTTCTAATGTCTGACGCTTGCGTAGAAAACCAATACTTCTCAGGTCAAGGTGCGATTTTAGTCGGTGAGCGTGATGCTGTAACCGGCTTACCAATGGGTTTACGCCCTGTAGGTAATGTATCGGCTTTGACACTGGGCGTAGAAACAACAACCTTTGAACATAAAGACTCATGTACTGGTGTACGTGGTATCGACCTTGAAATTGTACAAGAGCTAAACGCTTCTATGTCAATGACAATGGAATCTTTATTCAAAGAAAATTTATCATTGGCATTGTATGGCACTGATAGCGTGATTACAGGTGCTTCGGTAACAGATGAGGCATTACTTGGATACCATGATTTATGGAGTCCATTGGCTCATATTCAGGTATCGGCTGTAATTATTACTGATGTAGGTGGCTCAACAACTTATGTTCTCGATACTGATTACGAAGTGAATGAAGTATCTGGTACTATCAAAGTATTAAGCACTGGTGCGATCACTGACGGACAAGCACTGGAAGCCGATTATACTTTTGTTACTCAAGATAATATCGAAGCAGTAACTACCGGAACGCCTCCAATTCGTTTTATTCGTTTTGAAGGTTTAAATACCGCTGACTTAAATAAACCGGTGGTGATTGACGTATTTAAAGTATCCATGCAACCATTGGCTGAATTAGCATTAATTCAAGACGAAATTGCACAGATGGAAGTTGAAAGTAAAATATTATCTGACTCAAAACGAGCTACAGGTAGTAAGTATTTCAATATCCGTAAAGTGGCATAAAAACTCCTTAGATGGGGTGTTGTAAAACTGTCGGGTGGGTGACACATGAGGGGAATAAAACCCCCTCATTTTTTTTTAGCGTAGTGGAGAAGAGAAATGAGTTTAGCAGATTTAGTTGCTATTAAAGAGAAGATAGAGAGTCCTCATGGGGATTTTGAGATTCAAGGCTTAACACTGGAGGCACTGGCTGGATTGATGAAAGAGCATACTTCGGAGTTATCTTCGATGTTTGATGGTAAATTAGACTTCACAGAGTTGTTGAAGGAATCACCTGATCTTGTAGCTAAACTCATAGCATACTCAGCGGGAGAACCAGAACATGTAGCCAATGTGAAACTATTACCTTTTGGAGTGCAATTGATTGCATTACAGAGAATTTGGAAATTGACAGCGGTGGATACCGAAGAACTGGGAAACATGCTACGCAGTCTCACAAAGGGAATGGAAAACCTAGACCTTCCGACCAAAACAAAAAATTAGATTTTGTTGAATGGTTGGCAGACCTTGAGATAGCTGCGGAATATTTAATATCTAATGGACACGATATTGATAAAGTATTCAAATACCCCTTAAAACAATTTTACGAGTTCTACAGTCTTGCAAAAAAACGGCAATCCTCAGAAAATTTAACTTTGTTGGCGAATATGCGAACCGCATACCATGCTGAACAGAAAGCATTTACAAAGCTACTAAAAAAGATGGAAAAGGATAATGGCTGAAACCACAATAGAAATTCTAATTAAGGCTAAAAATGCAGCTACAAAAGTTATCCGTGAGGTTAATAGGGAGTTCGCTCAAGCCAAACTAGCCGCTGATAAATTAAGTAAAACTGATCTTGCTAAATTAAACAGAGACCTCCAAGAAGCAAGTAATATACTTGATGAGGTTTCTGATGTTGATGTGGATGGCTTGCAGTCTGGATTAAATGATTCAGCGGAAAGTGCGGAAACCTTAGTTGGTCAATTAGCCGAGGTAAGTAAAGCCACGGTTGATAACGTAGTAAAGGAATACAAGTTATTAGAAAAATCTATTGACAACATTAATACTGTTGCAGCCGAAGCACAAGAAGCCCTTGAAAAAGTAAATCAACTAGGCAAGGATATAATAAAATCCACCGCCACGAGTGCCTTATTTTCCGCAGGTACTATAAAGTTAGCCGGTGACTTTTCTAAGGTTATTGGTGAAGTAAGAACTTTGATTGATGATACTGCTGTTTCCAGTGAATCATTGAGAGAGGAAGTAATAGATTTATCCAATGAATTCTCAGTAAATAAAACTCAAGTAGTTAGTGGTTTCTACCAAGCATTATCAGCGGGTGCTGAACACGGTGCTGAAGCCACGGCCTTATTAGAAACTGCTCTTAAAACTGCAATTGGTGGTGTTACAGATGTTAATACAGCGGTTGACGGATTAACTACGGTAATTAATGCTTTTGGTTTCTCATTTACAGAAGCAGAAACGGTAGCGGATATAATGTTCACTACCATGAAGAACGGTAAAACTACCGTAGGTGAGATTTCTCAAAATTTGGCACAAGTAGCACCTATCGCTTCAACATTAGGAGTTAGTTTTGAAGATATAAGTGCGACTCTTATAGCCATGACCCTTCAGGGTACGAAAACCAATTCAGCCTTTACTTCCATGAAAGCGGCCTTAACCGGTTTAATTAGACCTGGGGGTGATGCAGAAAAAGCCATCCAAGCGGCTGGGTTTGAAAGTGCTAAAGCGGCTATCAAGGTTGTAGGTCTGCAAGGTGCATTTAATATTCTGGCAGAAGCGGCTGATGGTAGTGAAGGTAAGCTTGTAAAAATGATCGGCTCAACTGAGGGTGCTGGGGTTATATTCCAGACAACCGGTGAGAAGGCAAAATTCTTAGATGAAGCATTAGAACAAATAGCGAATTCTGCTGGAGCAACCCAAGCGGCTTTTGATAAAATTAATGAGGAGTTAGGTAGAAGTTTAGATGGCCTAACAACTAGCACAGATAATTTCCTGACAACATTAGGGGCTGGTATTGGTTCTGCTTTTAAACCATTTATTGAGGCCTTAACCAGTATCATTCAATTGGGCACTGAGTTACTATTAACCTTTCCATTAATCGGGCAAGTTATTGGTACTTTTGTTGGATTGATATTGACAGTAAAAATTGCCTTTGGTGCATTACTAATTGTCGGTAGTACTGTTGTTTCCATGTTCCTACGCTGGTTTATATTGAGAACTGTAGGACAGATAGTAACTTTATTTACCGGAAAAATTGGGATACTAACCACGGCTTTATCTTTATTAGGTAAGGCTTTGACAGCGGTTATTGGTGCGGGTGCGGTTGGTAAATTAAAGACTGCATTTGTGTTACTGGGTGTATCAGCATTGGCGGCTGCGGCTAAAGTAGCTTCATTCTTAAAACTAACCGCTTTAGCCAGAACGTTAAGAACAACTGCTGTTGGACTCAGGGCTGTAACAAGCGCGGCTACACGGGCGGCTGGGATATGGGTTACTTTTAAATCTGGTGTTGCTGCTGCATTAGTTGCTGTTAAAGGGCTAAGTGTGTTTATGAAGGCCACTTTGATAGGGGCAATAATTGGTACAACCATAGCAATAGTTAGGCTGGCTAATGCTTATTCAGATTGGCGGGATGCTGTTGCTGAGTTAGAGAGAATACAGGGCGGGTTTCAAAAACGTATTGATGCTTTAAAAGCTGAAGGGGTTTCTTTAAAAGCGAATGTAAAAACCTCTGATGAGTTGTTGAATTCCAGTAAAAAACAGATTGATGCTTACCAAGATCAATTATTAAAAACATTGGAATTGGCTACAATAACAAGAGCATTGTTATCTACTCAAGAAGATAGCGCGGTTGAAATTGCGGCTTTAGATATTCTGATAGGTAACATTACAAAAGGTATTGAGGATTCAGTTGTTGCAGAAAAAAGATTTAGTGATGAGGCATTTACCGCTTCCATCATATTACAAAAAACCGCTGAAGATGCAAAGGCATTGGCAGATGCTCAACGTGAAGCGTCCACCCTTAGTTTTGACCAGAATGTTACTCAGTTGGAGCGGGTACGGGATGCTCAATTAGCTGTTCTTGAAATAACCAATGAACTACCGGCTATTGCTGATGTGTTTAGATCGCATAATAATACCGTGGCATTTCTTGCTAATCAAAATGCAGATGAATTAATTTCCATTGCTAAAAAAGAACAAGCGCAATTGTTGGCGATAGAAGAAGCCGGCCTTAAAGACAGTGAAGATTCAATAAAAGAATTTGCCAGATTTCAGGCTGAACTTGAAAGAGAAACAAACGAAAAAATATTACAAATAAACCGTGATAAGTTCTCAAGAATAGACTCACTTAGAAATGAATCTTTTAATAGATTAAAAGCACTAACACAGCAATCAATTGCACTGAGTAAACAGATTGCAGATGCGGAATTGTCAGGCACTCAAAGAATACGTGAATTGCGTAGACAAGGGCTCACTGATATTCAGGCTTTTAATGATAAACAAAAAGAGATTTCAGAACTAACAAGTAAATTTAATCAGGCGTTGGCTCAAGGTGACTTTGATCTGGCAAAACAGATAGCTAATAGACAGATTTCATTATCTGGGCAATTGGTTGGTGAGATTAAGAAAGGCGAAAAAGTACAACTATCTAAAGAGGCTTCAGTACAGGCGGCAATACGTGGCACTGAGGGAGCGCAAACTAGATTAGTTGAGGCATTGAAAGCAGAGAAAGCAGTTGTTGATGAAGCTAAAGCCTCAGAAAAAGCATTGTTCCAAGAACTGACTACCACTTTAAATAATCTGGATGCTACTTTAAGAAGGTTGGCGGGTGACAAGATTGAATTTGAAACAAAGTTCAAAGCACCGGACGCTGCCGAAGCTAAAGCAGATGTTCAGAAAGTAACTGATGAAGTAAGTAACAGTGAAGCGGCAAAGGTATCAATCGGTACTACACTTAACACTGAAGCATTGGCATTAACTAAGCAGGAACTACAGACTTCTTTAGAACAAGAACAGGTAGATGTTTTAGTTCAAGCGGCTGCGGAACCGGCTGATTTTTTACGGGTGTTGCGGGAAATTGAAACTGAGTTAGCTACAACCGGTGTTGACGTTTCTTTAGTTCCAGTAGAGGACAAATTTAATGCAGTCAAGGCGCGTATTTTAGCCGAGGCACTGATTAAAGATGTTCAATTTAATGTAGATGATGCTGAAGTATTATCCATTATAGAACGCCTGTCTCAGCCCTCAACATCTACGCACCAATTTATTGTTGATAATTTAAGTTTAAAAGATTCGATTGAGGATATAAAACGGGATACTGATTCAAAACATACCATTGTTGCGAATATAGAGGCGGCTCTTGCCAGTATTAATTCTGTCACACAAGATACCACAGCGGTACTTACTGTGACCGCGAATACAACTCAAGCGGTTAGTGCAATTGCAATACTGCAACAGCCTACTAATTCGCCTCACAATGTTAATGCGAATACCAGTCAAGCACAATCTGCTATTAATGCCCTACAACGGACTACATTTTCTACTCATGTTGTTAAAGTGGTTGAGCAACGGGCGGTAGGTGGACTAATTGGAGCGGTAAGAGGTGCTAGAGCCGCAATACCTCATTTTGCTGAAGGTACGGCAAGGGCAATACAAGGAACGGTAAGAGGGGCTGGTTCTGGGACTTCTGATAGCATCTTTGCTAAGTTATCGCGGGGGGAGTTTGTTATTAAAGCTGCGGCTGTAAAACGGTATGGGCAATCTTTGTTTCAAGGATTAAACTCTATGCGGTTTGGTAAAGAAAGATTACCGGCTTTTGCAAGTGGTGGGGGTGTTGGTTTTTCTGACATACCTGCGGCTACCCCAGCAAACAATCAGAATGGGGCAACCACAACTTTAAACCTTTCTTTTAATGGTGGGCAAACTTCTACCTTAACTGGAAGTAGGGATTCAGTTAATTTATTGGTTACTTCTTTGCAGGAATTACAACGTGGCGTGGTGGGTGGTTAAATGGCAGCAATAGTTTTTTCTTTAGGTGGTATCGACCTTAACCCAAACATGATTTGGAGAGATAGATTTACCTCACAACAAGTGGCTCAAACCACCTTGCGTACTTTAGCAGGTAGTTTTATTATATATCCACAGAGTTTATCTTTAGGTGAGTCTATTATTCTGGAATCAACCGAAGAACAAGGATGGCTTACAAAAACTCAAGTGGATGCGGTGTTGGGGCTTGCTATTAATGCAGGGGCGATTTATCAGCTAAACGTGGGTGGTGACATTAAAGATGTTGTTTTCAGGCATGAGGAACCACCAGCGGCAGTATTTACACCATTAGTACCCAGATTAAATGTTGAGGCTAATGATTATTTTACAGGTGTTATTAAACTTACTACGGTTTAATGCAATCAATTGCAATTAGGAGATTTACAAAATGAGTATTATTCAAAGTGAGTTGCTGTGGTACAAGGCCGTAGTTAATGACGACACTACCTCAAATGGTGGGCGCATGACCTCTGCTATTTCAATATCAGGGGTTAAAAATAATATATGGCCTGATGTTTCACAAGCAGAGAGAGTATCTGGTTCTACAAAGTATCGTAAAACTTTTATTAAGGTGGCTAACGATGATGATTTAATACTATTTGATTCTCGTATTTATGTAGAAACATTTACTCCGGGTGATGATTCTATAGCTTTATTTTTAGGAACTCAGAGAGATACTCAGAATGATATAACTGGTAGTGAGCGATTGTATGGTTCTGGGCAATTAAGCGCAAGCCGTTTAATTGGTGATTCATTTATGGAAGTAGTAACTGAGGGTGCTTCTTTTGATATGTTTAAGCAGGGTGATTTAGTTAGGATTTCAGATAAAGTTAATGTTGATGATTTAGTGGGTAATGAGGAATTTGTAACCATAGCCAATACACCTAGCTACACAGGTGATATTGTTGATTTCACTTTTTCACCTTCACTGGCTAATGCTTACACTAATACCTTAACAAGAGTAGCTTCAGTTATTGAGCATGGAGATATAGAAGGTTCAGTGGATGGCTATATTAAATCCTCAGTAAGTGGTACTTATGATGAAGTAGGTAATCCAGTTGAGGTAGATAGTATTGGTACAGTAGAAGAAACCATAACTATTACTTTTACTTCACCTACTGCTTATGATGTTGTTGGGGATACTTTAGGCGCGTTAGGTTCTGGTAATATTAGTTCTGATTTTGCACCAAACAACCCAGACTTTAGTAAGCCTTATTTTATTTTACGATTTGCTGGTTTTGCAGGTACGTGGGCAATCTCAGACAGTATTACTTTTGACACTCATCCTGCGGCTGTCCCAGTTTGGTACAAGCGTATTGTTCCAGCCGGTGCTAACTCTTTTGCGGGTAATAAAGTAATAGCGGCTATTGATGGCGAGAGTGCATAATGGCATTATCCCAAGCCGTACAGGTTAGATTTACTGACCCTGATAGTGGTTTAGAGGCCAATACTTTATTTATTGAAGAAAGGGCAACCGACAATAAAACCCCTTCTCAGTTATATAGAGAGGCTCAGACTTCTAGCGCGGCTCAAAGTGCATCTTGCTTGACTAAGACAGCCCAAGAAGAAAGTAATGTTTTGACGGCACAGCTTTGTCAGCAAGATATTGCGGCTTGGGGCGTAAGGAAACTACGGGTTTACCCTGCTGATATTATTCCAGAACTTCGTACAACGGTTGGGAGCATTAGAAGGTTAGGTGTTGGGGCTGATAATGTTTCTGAAGTATTACAATTCTCAAATAGTAATGAAGCTAGTTTAAGATTTCCTGCTTCAGATATGAGTTTTGGTGATTCGACTTTTTATAATAAGGATGGTGACTTAATCAATGTGAATTTTACCTTTGATGGCAACCGTAAAATTAAAGCTTCTGAATCTGGTTTTGGTTTGGTGTTTGTGAGCTACAATTCATCTTATAATATTGTTGAGTTATCAGTAAGTGCAACCGGTGGGGATATAGAAGCCTTTGTAATGGCAATATACAAGCCGTGGGGGGCTGCGGCTTCAACAACGGTACGTTATACACCGGTTGTGTGTGATACAGGCGTAGTGGCTGGCTGTGAAGCCATAGAGGAACTACCTGAAGAAGAACAAACACAAGTAGCATTTGATTCACATGTTTCTAACAAAAGCCCTACTGATGGCATTATTATACCTGAAAATATTATTTGGACAGAAAAATCAAGGCTAGAAGATACTGTAAATGTTAGTGGTGTAGATGTAGAAAGATTTGTTAATGTTACTTTTAACGTTCCTAATGGTAACACGGTTACACTTAAATTTAATAGTCAGTAGATACTATGATACATGAAGGGCCTTTTCAAAGAATAGTATCAATCCCTAATGGTGGTTTAGGTGATATTACTATTCAGGGTGTGGGAAAAGAACAGCTGGGGGGTCGGGTTGTTATTACGGTTACTCAGGTACGTCCTCAAGCTGGTATAGATACTATAGCGTGGTTTAACCCAAGCACTATAAAAAGGGCTCTTTGGAACTCTTTACCTTTACAAGCACAAACATTTGTACCTTTTAACAGTAATGTAATCCTTGCTGAAATAATTATTGAAGATGAGATTCTTGGCGTACCTAACTTTCCAGATACTCATGTTGTTCCAGCTCTACCAAGTTGGGTAGTTCTTGATTATAGAGGGGATCATATTTGGGTTGATATTAATGACTTTACTGTTAGTTTTAATGGGTTACTGCTAGAAATAATACAAGTTAATTTTAGGAGTATAACCGTAGTTATGCCTAGTAATTATCTGGATGATGATATTGGCATTACTGAAACTTTTGTAGTAACAAAGAATGGGTGGGTAATAGATTTATCCACCTCTGTAGTACCTTCTATTTTAGGGGCAAGTAGGTTTAGGGAAATAACTACTTTTATGGATAATACCCCTTTGTCCTCTAACTTTCCTACAAGAGCAGCAAGCTACTCTTCTGTTGGTTCTGGCATTTTTTTTAGCGGACAATATTTTAATACTTATAAATTAGAACTCCCTTATCAACCTGAAAATAATCTACCTTCTACTAACTCTTTAGGTATTAATTTTGGTTTTGGTATATCGGTATTTAATGGATTATATAGAATAAGGATACCACGGGATTCTTTTTATTTTGGTGAGGGTTGGGATGAATGGAATTTGTATATTGACAATCAAAATAGGGGGGGTTTACAAAAAACTAGCCATCCTGATGTTAATTCCTTTGGTGCTTGGATAATTGCTGGTTCTTCTGGTGAAGGTGCTGTTAGTAGATTCAGGCATTTTAATACTTACACTCATTTACCTGCTAATCTTGGTTTTATACCTCATGCGGCTTTAGATGATGGTTTTAATTCAGATGACACTCAAGTATTCTTTTTAGTAAACCAAGGGCATACTGTGAGAAATTGGGAAGCAGGGGTGGCTAATAATAGTTATCAAATACATGTTGAGATTAATTCTATAAGAACAAAAATATATGATTATCCTATTTCTAATCTTATATCAAGATGGGCTTTAATTAGACCAGCTGGATTAATAACAACCGTAGGTAACCCGGGAGGCCCTGTACAATTATTGAAGTTTGGGAACAATCCAGAAAAAAAAACTACCTTGTTTAATGATGATGGTGGATTGTTTATTGATACAGAATTATCAATTTAGTAAGGGTAATAGACAATACTGAGTAAGTAGTTGTATAGTATTTAACAAATTTAGGAGTAATAAACATGGCACTAACAAAGAACAATATAGTAAGAGATATATTCACTCAAGGCTTCAGCACACACATATCCAGTGCTATTAGAGGATTCTTTGATTTCAGTGAATCTTCTGGTGATTTTTTAATGACCACGCCTATTCCTGAGTTTGATGGAAATGCCTTAATATCTTTAACTCCTGTAGGTGGTGTTTCAAGGCAAGCGGCTGACCCTTTATTGCCTGTTGCTTTTTTAGGTAACGAGGTTCAATTAGATGGCGTTTCCGGCAGTCGATTAGATGTTACTTTTACTGAAACGTCTAATGTAAACAATGATAAACTTTTCAGTGTTATTGTAAAACTTGATGACCTTCTTACAGTGCAACCGATTTTTAGTTTCACGGGTGCTTCAAGTGCTACTTTAGGCGTGTACATTGATACTGATGGAGTATTAAAACACGTATACTTTGATGGCGTGTCTACTTATACACCACTATCAGTACCAGCTAATGTGGCTGTACCTATTGTAGCCGGTGCTTATTTCTACATTTCTGCTACCATTACTGATGATACTAACCAAGTAAGATTTTCTGTTATTTCTCTGGAATCAAGTAAGTCTTCTAGATTTACGGATAACTGGGGTATGTCGGCAGGTGGTATCTTAGGAACTGATTGGGGTTCAGATGTGACCCTAGCGGCTATAGGAGAGCATACCGCTGATTATGGTACAGGTGTTGCCACGGAATCATTTAAAGGCCGTATAAGTGCTTTCATGGTCTCAGAATTAGCTGATAATGGTTCTACGTTCAATGATGCTACCGATAATAGAACGCTCAAGGCATTAATGGGCGCGGTTAGTATTTCTGATTTTGATTATGAAGAGCAGTTAGGACAAGAGTTAGGCGGTTCATTGGTTTATGATTATAACCTTGAGCCTTACATACCTCACACGGGTTCTAATCCTACTAATGCCCATGCACTTGAAAAAATCTCAGGTGATTCATGGTTGTTTACTGCTATACCAGTTTCATATAATTATGCTAATAACAGTCAATTATTAGCACCAAAAAGACAAGCCTATATTGCATCCAATACCACGGCTGTTATTAATAATGTAACAAAGACTAATTTAGCAACATTAACTACTAACTGGATAGCTCAAGTAGGTTTAGACTCTCAAACACCTCATAATGATTCTGCTTTAGAAGATTTTGGTATTCTTAGATTTGAAGATGACACCGGCCTGAAATATATTATTTTAGAAGTCAGAGGTGGTAGTTTATACCTTCGTGTTAAAGATGCCGGTGCTGAAGAAAGCTTTGGTGGTTTTAGTTTAGGTACTGTTAAGGGTATCAATCAATTTGTTGCCAGTATTTATGTTCGTGATGGAACAAACATAAGAGTACTTATATCAACTCCGGGCAGATCATCAACTTGGGTTAGCCGATATATTTTATTGAATGGTGCTTTAACAGCTGACTATAAATTGGTATCTATTGGTACAACTGGGGTTATTGATTCTGGTATTTTAAACACTCCTGCAACTCAAGAATTAGCTATAGTTTCGCCTAGAGTATGGGATTTAACTACACCTCTTACTCTTAAACAGCAATATGATTTAGCCATGGCTTATAGTGGCGGCAAGCCCGATGCTGGAAGATATATTTATAAGAATAATTACACTATCCCTAATCCAATTATTTCGGATACAGAGAGGTATCCATTTATTCCTTTAAGTGGATTGCAATTGATTGCACTACCGAACTTAGGTAAGTTTGATTCATTACGATTTACTAAGGATGATGGCACTAATGTAGAAGTGTTTGAGGTTCTTAGAATAGAATCAAATGGAATTTATTTAAGACGCGGATTAGAAGGTACTACACCGGTAGCGTGGGTGGCTGGTGATTTAGAAAATCGCTTAACTGATGAAGCTTTAAATAAACTTATTCGTTCCCACGTTAGGACTGAGGCTGCGGCTAGGGACAGTTCCCTTGTTATGCACATAAATCAGAAAATCGGTACTCCTCTTGATGAAGCCAGTGAGAGTTTTCCTTCAGTAAATTATTCTAAGACAGGGGCAACACTTAACGCTAGTTCCGGTACAGATAATGTGGGTAGGAATAATGTATCTTTAGGTAGAAATTTATCTGTAATGGGTGATGACTCCGTAGTAATAGGTGGTAATAATATTTCTTATGGTGGGTACAATGTTTGTATCGGACTTAACAATTCTACTTTTGGTGGAGTAAGTGGTTACGGTGTTGCTATAGGCCATAACAATGAAAATAAAGCCGGTTACTCTACTTCACTAGGTTACGGCAACAATTGTACTGCTTCGGATACTGCTAATAAGTCAGGTGGTGTTGCTATTGGGTATAACAACACGGCTAACGGTACTAATGGTTCTGATTATGGTGTTGCCATTGGGTACAGCAACTACGCTTCCGGTCAATCTTCAGTTTCTATAGGTGATGATACTGGTTCTTATGCTTATGCAACTGTAGCAATCGGAACTAATACTTATGTCCATGATAAGGGTGGTATTGGTATTGGATATGATAACTACTGTAAAGGTATCTACTCTATAACAATTGGGTACGATAATTACAGTAATGGGAAGTCCAATATTCTTATAGGCTACGACAATTACATATCTTCTGGTTATACTTATAGTGTTGTAATAGGACACGATAATTATTGTTATGGAAGTAGAAGCGTATTAATAGGGAAAGAAAACTACGCTGGTGAAGAAGGGGATTATAATGTACTTATTGGACACCAAAACTACGTTGGTGGTGGTGAGTACAATATATCTATTGGGTATGGTAATAGTACTTCATCTAGTTATTACTTTGTAGCTATTGGGTACAACATAGACAATACGGGTGATGAAGCCGTAGCTATTGGTTTTCAATGTACTGCTTCTGGGACTCGCGGCATTAGTATAGGTAATGCTTCAACTGCCAACCCTGCTAATGCAATTGCTTTAGGTGAGCTTGCTGGTGGCAATGGTATAAGAGGAATAAGCATAGGTAGAGATTCTGGTTCTATTGGGCAGGACTCAATATCTATTGGTTCTACTTCAGTGACAAACGCTACTAACGCTATTGGTGTTGGTACTAACTCCAATGCTGCGGGTTCTCATTCTGTTGCTATTGGTGCGGAATCTTATGGCGGTAGTTACGGGGCTGTTAGTATAGGTTACTCATCTTATGCAGCTGGCAATAATAACGTAGCTATAGGGTACGGTGCTTATACATTAAATGCAGATGCAACGGCTATAGGTAGTAATGCTAATGCAGTACCAGCGCGGTCTATTGCACTAGGTAAAGATGCCAAAGCTGAAGGTATTGGAATAATAAATATAGCAGCAGCACCGGCAATAAGATTAGCCGCTATAAATGAATTTACCGGTAGCGAATTAGAAAAATTATCCGGTGCTGAAGCGGTTATCACTCAGGAAGTTCTGGATGCAAAAACAGTAGCTACTTATTCCCTTGTGTTACCTACCGGTTATGTATTTATACCAACTAAACTAATATTGCTTGCAACTAACATTGTCGGCTTAACTGTACAGCCTACCGTTTCTTTTGGTGCGGCTGGGGCATTGGTGGCGGCTGCAATAACAACCGCTTTAACTGCTAATAATAAGTACCAAGCATTTGAAGCTCCATTTGCAGATGATGTGACTGCTCAATCAACATTGACTTTTGATATAACTATTGTAGCAACTGGTACAACCGTAGAAGTAAAACCTGTATGGGTTGGAACTTTAATTAAAACCTCTTAATTAGGAGAACAAAAATGGCTTTACAAATAGATTTCGTAGCACCTCAAACTGGACAAACGGTAACTGATGGCTACGTTAAAATTAACCGTATAAATATAAAAAACGGAAGTGGTGGTAATAAAAAAGGTTCTATTAAATTAGAGTTCTTTTTAACCCAAGCTGATTCGGTGGCTAATAAAAATCCAGTGCAATACAAAAAATTTGATTTGGATATTGTTACGGCCTTATCAGCTAATCAACTTACTGAAGCTTATGTAGCGTTAAAACTACTACCTGAATTTTCAGGCGCGGTTGACGTATAATTTTTAATTTTTTTTAGCGTAGTAGAGATAGGAGATAGAGATATGAGTAAGGTATTTTTTCTAGGTGGGCTTCCAAGAGCCGGTTCAACTAAAATGAGTAATGTTTTAGACCAGAATCCAGCGTTGTATGTTTCACCTACTTCACCTTTGGCTGAGTTAATTCATCAAATTGCTGCGGTTTATGCCAAAAGTGGGGATATGAAAGCCGCACTTGATACTGATGAACAACAAGAGCGTATCTATGGGGCTTGTAGAGGGGCAATAGAGGGATGGTATCGTAACCATGACATTGCAATAGATAAAGGCCGCTATTGGCTTGGTAAGGGTGAATTTATGGACAAGATGTATCCTGAAGGTTGGAAGGTTATTGCCCCAATTCGTGACCTTCGTGGAATTGCATCTAGCATGGAAAAACTGATACGAAAAAGACCAGTGTATATGATGGCTGGGGGCACTGAACAGAACAATATGGGGGTGAGATTAACTCAGTGGTTTAATAGTAATCCTTTGGGAACGGCACTGAATAATATTCGTGAATCTGTTAATAGAGGTTATGCAGATAAAATTCTATTCGTGCGTATGGAGGACTATTGCAAAAACCCAAAACAAGCTACAAAAAAAATGTATAAATTTTTGGACTTACCATTGTACGACCACGACTTTATAAATATTGAGCAGACTATACATGAGCATGATGCTATCCATTTACCTTTTGGCGATCATCAATGTGGTTCAGGGGCTATAAGACCAGCTGTTGAAGATTGGCTTGATATTATAGGGGCTGACATGAGTGCCGATATTGTCCGTACTAATAAATGGTTTTATGAAACTTTTTACCCTGAGAGACTAGAAGGATAAAATGGCTATAAATGACAGTGTTATTAATTCTACCTTAATCGGGGCAACTCAGGAAACTGAAGGTACTTTTGTACCTGATGTAATCATTTCCGGTACTGTAAATAGTTCATCAATTAACTTTGGTTTAATTGGCTCTAATACAGTTATCGCTGGAAGTGGGGAAGTTACTGAGCCGGTTGCAGGTACGATTAATAGCTCTGTCATTAACTTCGGTTTAATTAATTCATCCATTGCAGGTGAGGAGGTTGTAACCCCACCCGTAATAAGATTTAAAGTAAGTTCTCAACACGAATCTGGCTTTTCTGATGTACCTAAAGTCACGGCTAATCATCAATCAGAATACTTCTTAGGTTCTTTCATCAAAGAGCAGAATGATGCTGGCTACGTTTTAGGTGAGACTGGTGTTCGTAGACAGCATGAGGCTAGTGCTGTTTTAAGAACTAGAGTTGCGGAAGGTGTACAGCATCAAGCCAGTAGTGCTTTGCGAGTAACAAACCAACAAACGGGGGTGTATAGCACTAAAATAGGAGCATTTCATATTGCTCAAGTAATGTATACCGTAACTGCCAGTAATTCTATTTCTTACTCAATTAATGATAAAGTATCTAATCAATTGGATTCGGATTATGCAATAAAAGATACAAGTACTATAAGTAATCAACATGAATCCAGCACATTAATTAAAGTACAAGGACAAAATTCTATTGATTATTCTATTCGTGGGTTAGTAGTACAACAACACGAATCTACTTTTAATTTAAGAATAATCACTGTTAAACAGCATGAGTCTGGATGGGAATTAAAAACCAGAAATTTTATAACTAACACTCATAAAGATATTTGGAATATAGGACAATCTACAGTAATTAATATTACAGATATTCCTTTTATAATTTTACGAGGTGAAATTATAGAGATAATAGATGCTACGGTTTCACAAGATGAGGATGGTTATGCTTGGTTGGCTAATGTTACACTTGCGGATATTGCAGACTATCAGAAATTTAATAGTAATGATGTTTTTACTCTTAATTTATTGGGTGAATTATTCGAGTTAATTGTTGATACTAAGGGGTTAAACAGAACAAATCCTGCCGCTGTTAGATTGTCCTTATCAGGATTATCCCCTACCGCTTTATTATCATCACCACGGGGCGAAAGGTTTACTAAGTTATGGGATGCACCGGTTTTAGCTAAAGATGCCGCTGAAGAGTTCTTAGGGGGCTTGACGATTGACTGGCAATTGATTAACTGGACAATACCAGCATTTGCTTTAGGTGTTACCAATGTAACAGCTATGGAGATAGTGCAATTGATTGCAACGGCAGCTGGTGGGGTTGTGGAAACTAATACCGATGGTTCAATATTAGTAAGGCAGCGACATGCTGTAAGAGTACCTGATTATGATTCTTCAGCGGTTGACCAGATTTATACTGATGCTGAAGATAATATTTCTGTATTAGAAGGGCAATTATTTTCTAAGTCGATTAATAAAGTGGCAATACATAATCAGAGTTCAAGTGCTGTTAATTCAGATACTATTCAATTTGAAAGTGATGAAGCAGACACCACTAAAGGTGTATTGATGGCTTACCCAAGTCCATTTAGAGATATTACCATTACTCATACAGGCCCTTCATCCGTAGTACTCTCAAAGATAGGAGAAGTGCTTAGAACGGAAACCGAAATAATTGAAATATTTGATGGTTCAGGCGGGGTTACTTTTCCTATACTTTCCATTGATTCAATAGATTGGTTGGAAGATGATTTAGGCGGCTTAACTTTTGATGGTAAAAAAGTTAATTCTACTGACCTTATAAATAAATTTAGTTTGGTTCAGATAACCTACACCACTAAAAGTATTAATTATGATGCTCAATATGTGGCAGATACCAGAAAAATACAATTTTTAATGGAGACAGCATAATGGCTATTTCAGCTTCAATAGTTGTACAATTTCAAGGATTGACTTCAGAAAGTAATGCACAATTAATTGCCGAAGTTGACTCAAGGGATGTGGAGGACGGTGGGCTTAATGATTCTACAACCTTTATTGGTGGGGATACGGTTAGTATATTGGCTTATGAGGAAGGGCTCACATCCATACAATCACTTGTATCAGCCGGTGGTATAGTTAAAACCGGTTCAGGCTCACGGGTTATTGAGGAGTTTGTAGAATTTTCTAATGAGTCCGAAGGTACATTGAGATTTCCTCCAGCTTCGGGATTAGTGGTTGAATGGTTCGGAAATGATCTTGGTTCAGTAGCTTACATTGGTGGTGGTAAAGTTAGGGCGGCTAATTCAGGTGTAGCGGTGGCACGTATAACTTACACGGCTAATTATTCTATTTATCAATTGGCAGCACCAACTACCATAAATGGTGAATCTGAATTTACAATAGTTGTAGTTTTTATTGGAGTAATCTGATGGCTTTTGCAATGATAGTGCAACGGGGTTTAGGAGATAAACAAGGGGCTGATATTATCGACCCTTTAATTAATTCTGTGCTTGTTGGATTATCTAGGGGGCAATCTGAGATTGACGAAAATGGAGAGAACCTACAACAAGTGGTCATTAATACTGTATTTAGATCGGGTGTTAAGCTTGGGCATTTAGCTGAAGTAAGTGACTCTTTGCAAGGGGTTACTTGGCGTGGAAAAATTATAGGCATAAGTCATGTTTCACGGTCAGGTACATTAACTACTGACCTAACTATAAGGAGACCGGCATGAGTCAAGGGTTAGTAGAATTAAGACGATTATTATTTCAAGGGACTGGAAAGGTAACGGCACTTGTTTCAGCGATAAATGATACTGAATTAACAGTATCCACGCCTACCGGTATAAAGAAAATAGAGAACCAAACTGCTACTCAGTTTTTGGTTGGCGATTCAGTTGTAATAGATGGCAATACTCTTATAGGTAAAGTATCAAGTGAGCAGGCAATACCTGTGTACTTTGTTTAAAAGAGGTTGTATGATTTTTCCATTAACTAAGTAGAGGGCTACGCACGATGGCACAAGTAACAGTAGCGGTTGAACCGCACTTCCCAGTATCATTGATTTACGACCCAGCCAATTCGGTACAGGGTGCTAATTCTAATGAATCTAAGATTTCAAGAGTACCTAGAATCATAACGGTTGAAGCAATGGCAGCGGGTACTGTAATATCAGTACAAGTATCGGTTCATCCTGATTCTGTATTTCAGGAAATTGTTAGTCTTGACGGTGCTAATGGTGCTGAACAGAATCATATTTTTGACCCTCGTTGGAACTTTGTTAAATTAGTTCGTACAGGCGCACAAAACATTAAAGCTTATGCTCAATCTTAATCAGTGAAATTGATTGCAATGGAGGTGATTTATGGCAGCGGTCGAAAAAGATTTATTAATTGAACAAGGGGCTAAATTTACACATACCTTTATAAGACGGGATTCTGAACAAGTACCTATATCTTTATCTGGATTTGATGCTTTGATGCACATACGCGAAGCGATAGATTCTGATAATATATTGGAGACTTTATCTACCAGTAATGGGCGTATTGTTATTGAAGCCGCTTCTGAAACTGGTCGTATAGACTTGATAATTGGAGCAACGGACACAGCGGCTATGGTTTGGGTTAGTGGGGTGTATGATTTAGAATTAATTGAAATTGCGGATACTGAAAATGTTATCCGGTTGGTTAAGGGTGGGTTTACTGTTGACCCTGAAGTTACAAGATAATGGCTTCTATAATTACAGAAACAGAAACAGTCTGTGATTTAGTTTCTCAAGATAATGTAACCGAGCTTGTATCTGTTGACGAGATAACTTACATAGATGATATTTCAGATATAACTGAGATAGTGGAATCTATTAATGAAACTCAGATTTTATCTGTTGAATCGGTAACTGAGATTGTTGATTCGTGTGTTCAAGGAGCGAAAGGTTCAAAAGGTAATGACGGCACGGCAGCACAACAAATAAATGTATCTGTTATGGTTGGTGCAAGCGTAATTGCTGATAACCTCTCTGTAGCCATAAATCCCTCTTCTAAGTGGATTATAACGGCTATTGATACCGTGGGTAACAAAAGGCGTATTAGTGAGGTAGTGGCTATTCACAATGGAATTGTGGCAAAGCATACTCATTATGGAATAACGGGTGATAAAGTACCTTACGTGGTAGATGTAATTATATCAGGTGGGTTATTTTTTCAATTGAAGATAACGAATAACCATACTGAGGATTTAGACCTCAAGGTTTTGAGACTGAGTACTGTACTATGAGAATTGAAACAAGAAAATTAGGGTTAGCGGCTTTCATTAAAATGAATAATGGCAATTTAATTGAAGTAGCTTCGGGTAAGTTCGCATTTGAATCTGAAAAAGCAGAATCACAATGGGAAGTTGAGTATTTGAATTCGTGCTGTCATAGGCACGATACTGAACTAATCAATCTACGAAAATTAATCAGAAACTAAGGAGTCTGAAATGTCAGAACAATTATTTAGCACCGGTTTAGGTTTTGCAATCGAAAATGAAGCTACCGGCACAGTAACATTTGAACACTTTGTAACAGGTGGACTCCCCGGAGACGCAGGTTTATCAGCTGATGAATTAGCATTATCCAATAACGCGCCTATTGGTGCAAAAGCTACAGATTCAACAAGTGGATTTGAGTACCGTAAAAAAACTGCTGGTTCGGGCACAGATAAATGGGTACGGTTAGCTGACCAAGATGACATTATCGCTTCAGGTGGTACAGAGTCATGGAGAGAACCGGCCTTAATTAAAGATGATACTGTCTACGCGAATATTGCAGCTGCGGAAGTTGCTGTAAACACTGGTACTATTGATGGTGTTTCTCTTTCTGCAACTGACCGTATTTTATTTACAGCTATAACAGGCGAAGGTAAAAACGTATTCATTGTTACCGGAACTCCCGGAGCTGGTGCAACATTGGTGGAAGATGCCAATGAAGAAACTAATAACGATGCAATTATTATTGATGATGGTACTTTTGCAGGTAATCAGTTTAATTACAATAGTACTTCAGTTAGCTGGATTCGTTCTAATCAAACCAGTTTAGATGAGCTTGCCTTTATCCGTACTTTCATTGGTAAAGATGCGGCTGGTTCTGAATTGCCTGGGTACACTTCTACAAACCATGTAGCTAACAATGATACTCTTGAAGTAGCAATTGGGAAACTGGATACTGCGGTAGGTAGTAATGATACTGACATTGGAAACAATGCCACTTCTATAGGCAATATTCAAACTGAATTAGATGACTTTGAAACCGCTATGGGTGCGGTCATTGATGCTAATGGTGATTATGTAGCCTTTTCTGGTACTAATTATCTTGATAGTAATAGTGACTTAACAGAAGATTTAACTGATCTGGATACACAGGTTAAAGCTAACGCTGATGCTATTGGTTTAATATCGAATGATGATACAAACCAAAATGCCTTTATGGGCAAAACAAGCACCGGTGCGGAAACTCCAACCTATTCATCCTCTGAGATTGTCACTCAATCAGGAAACCTTGAATCAGCAATTGGTGAACTGGATGCTTTCTTAGATCAAACTAACCACGCTGTTTCTATTTCAGGTATTACTACTTTACAGGTTATTGACTCAATTCTGGTTGATGATGTTAAAGCAGTACGTTGGTTGGTACATGTTCAACAAGGTACTAAAGTAATCACTTATGAGATTGATGCTACACATGATGGCACAAGTTCAAGTGATGCTACTGCTACCGACTTCACTAAGTATGCCCGTTTGAAAATGAATGGTAATATCGTGGGTATTAAAATCAATGTAAGAATTGCTGGAGCTACTACGGCTCAAACAATGGAGCTTACTGTTGAAGCCACAAGTGGTGTTGTTGCATCTAGTTCAAGACTTTCAGTAATCTAATGTCTGATGATGTACAATTTGCTCACGAAGTAGAATCGCTTATCGTGGGCAATGAACCTAACCTCATTGGCTTTTTTGCCGGTGGGGTTTTACCTCATATAGCGGTTCCTGATGCACCGATAAACTCAAGATATTATCGAAGCACTGGTGATTTATATGTCAATAAAAATGTATTGGGTGGCTTTGGTAGTTTAGCAGGTGACTGGGTTATTGATGATATTAATAGTATCGGAAGTAAAATAATAACCTTTGTTCCCTTCTACAAACCTAATGGGCAACAAGACCCTATTGTTTTATTAGATGCAGAAATTCTACCTTTTATCAATCAAGGCGGTAGTCAAGATGATATTGATTTGATAAATGGTGAAGTACCTTTCTTTAGTTCGGTTTTGGTGAGTGACCCTATATCTTTAGGAACTACCATTAATGCAACACAAGTACCCTTCTTTAATCAAGACGGTTCACAAGATAATATTCCAGTAGTTAATCCGTAAAAGGAGAAATAAAAATGACAGATATAATACCGTTAAAGGTACGGAGGACGCTAGGCGATACTGACGCTTTGGCAGAATTTGAAGTGGGTGATACTACGGCTTTGGTTCACGGTGGTACAAGTGCAACCACAGCTTCGGGTGCAAGAACTAATATAGGGGCGGCTTCTCAAGTTGATTTAGACTTACATGAAAATGACAACACTAATGGGCACGGAGTAACTGCGGCTCAAACTGGAGCGGTGGCATTATCCGAAAAGGCTGTTGCTAACGGTGTCGCTACTCTGGATGGTGGTGGTAAAATACCAGCGGCTCAAATACCCGCTGTAAGCTTACCTGAAGTACATGTTGTAGCAGATACAACCGCACGTTTAGCATTGACTGTTCAAGAGGGTGACGAGGCCATACAGCTTGATGATGGCAGTCATTGGATATACGATGGCAGCGCGTGGCATAATAGACCACAACCCTCAGTTATATTTGGTTCAGAATATCAAGCAGAGACACACGAAAGCTTAGAATCAACAACAAGTGCTACTCCTATTCTTTACCATACATGGGTAACAAGTAATCTACCGGTTGGTGATTATAGATTAATCTGGATACCTATATTTAGTACTTCTCAAGGTGCTGGTAAACGAATACATATTGACTTGTATCGTAATGCTGTTTTAGAAGGTCATCCAATACACCAAAAGTCTGCTAAAGATGATGAAAGTTATTTAAGTTTAAATTCAGGCTCAATAGATAGTCAAACTAGAATAATATTACTTAATTCTATTTCAGGTGTTCAAACTTTTACAGTAGAGTATGCTTCTCAGGCAGCAACAAAAGAAGTTAATATGATTTCAAACCAATTTGAATTATGGAGGGTGGCATGAATTATACTTATAGCGTGTTAGTGGATTTCACTTCTACTACTACACCGAGCGCGGGGGCATTAACTTCAGAGATAATGCTTTTGGGATTAGGTGCAAGTTTATCAGGTGTATCCACAAAAGGTGATGTTGTAACCATTTCCTTTGATGGTTCGGTAACTGGTATGGATAAAACCAAACTAGACCAAGCAGTATCAGATCATACGGGCATAGTCAGTGTAAAAACAGTTATCGAAACTGTGATGATTGTACCTACAGACAGGCGCATAGATACTGAAAATGACTGGCAAGATTTAGGCGGGGTTATTGTTGCACCGGCTTCATTTCCAGTGGCTTTAGGTAATCTAAGGGCTCAAGTTACCGGTCAGTTTAAAATCAAAGCAGGTATGGATGCAGAACTATGCTTAACTGAATCTGGGGATTGGAACTCTTTACCTGATAGTGAGCTTATTGACCCTCCTCATGTTCTAACAAATAGTAATGATGGTTGGCTTCCATTTACAATTGTAAGCAATATTGATGTTCGGGATGGATACTGGGCTTATGTAGTTAAAGCAAGGGCTGGTGGATGTGATGGTTTTTATCTTAGATACCTAACATTGTCTATTGTGGAGCAAACGTAAATGATACCGGAGGCTAAACAAAAGCACATTGTACTAATTACAGATGATAGTGTTACGGAACGCGCTTTTATTAGCAGTTCTTTGCTTGCTAATTCTCAAGCAGAAGTAACTATTTATGAATCTGAAAATCAAGAGGAATTATTTAATACCTTAGACCGGTTGATGTGTTCAAGAACTTTACCTTCATTAGTTATTCTGGATTTCTTATTAGGTACTACGCATGGTGTGATTGTGGCAGACCGGCTAAGAAGAAATTATCCACCTATTCCAGTAGTAGTTCTTGGTGCTTGTTTAGGTAGTGGAGAATTAATAACCAAACTTTACCGGCTAGGGGTTAATGGCTATATTGTGAAACCCCAAACTGAAAAAGACTACGATAAAATAATGAATCAGATAGTGGACATTTGGCTTCATCAACCTCAACCTGTTTGGAGATTTAGGGGGGATGCGTGTACTACTGAATGTTCAGTGAATGATAGGAGGCGGTATGATAGACGGGGTGTTGGTAAATGACATAGGAGCTATAAATGCTATTGTTGGAATAACGGTGGCGGCTGTACCCTTATGGTTTGCCTTGAGGAAACTTAAAAACATTTTATATGGTTTTTTTGTTCAGCCGTTAGTAGATAGATTTAATACATTTTGTCAGACTAGACAAGATGAAAGAATTAAACAGGTTTTTGAGGAGATACAACCTATGATTGAAGCACATGTTCATTTAACGCTACAAGAGCATAGGCAATTATTGGATGACCAGCAAATAATTCTAAAGAGTTCAATCGCTGAAAACGTGGAATTCAAAAGTTTTGTTAATGAAGGGATGATAACCTTAACTAAGTCGATAGATAAATTGGTTTTGGTGGTAACAAAGAATACTGAGGATTCAAAACGTGTCAGGGATTGTTTAGAAACTATAGATGGTAAAACTTGCCCTGCATTTAAAATTAAACAAGGTGGATAATTATGCAACACAAATATGAATTGATAGCCGAAGCCGGTTTTAACGATTTAACGCCTGAACAAAAAAATAAAATTTGTAATGGTGCTGGTGCGGCTGGAGACTGGAGAAGCATTTTAATTCCTAACACGCTTTGGGGGTTGGACTGTACTCAGGTTTTTGATCTACATGATTACGCATACCACGTAGGCAGAACTTACGAAGAAAAATGTAGGGCTGATATATCCATGTTGATTAATCTGATACGGTTCATTAATAAAAAAGGTGGCTGGTTATCTGTTGCCAGAAGATACCGAGCAGTTACTTATTACGATGCTGTATTTGAGTTAGGAGAAGATGCTTTCTTTAATGAAGAAAAAGGTAATTTGCATTTAAAGCCTACTGAAGAATACATCATTGCAGGGGCAACGGCTGTTAAGATTAAATAGTATTGCAATCAATTGCACGGGGGTTTTTTATGGGTGGTATCTATTGGGGCAGGTTAAAACGGGCATTAGTGGTCTGTATAGTGGTGTTAGTGTGGGCTATGCTTCTTTCTGCATAACCAACATCATAATTATGTTAATAGGGCTTAAAACGCCTTAGATTAGATTAGGGGAATTAGTATGGCGGCAACCGTTTATAACAAGCCTGTAACCGGCCTTGTTAATGCAATACCAGCAATGGTTTTAATTTTAATTTTTTCGATTATTACTTTAGTGGGGTGCGAGACTATAACCACTATTTCAGAACATAGAAGGGTTTATTGTGATAGAACAACTGATAGCGTGGCTAAAGGGGTGGCAATCGAAGCCATCCGAGAAGATCATTCCTACTACCCAGAAGAAGGAATTTGTACCGATTTTGGAGAAGCCTATTTTGACAGAGCAACTGCTGAAGCAGAAGTCCAAAATGAGTAGCAAGTTAGTGATTCTAAGCTATGCCCATTTCCCTTCAAAACCCGGAGCGGGATTCAGGGGAGTACATGAGCATGAGGTTTCAATATCGTGGACAGATACCCTAGCAAACCAATTAGAACTTCGCGGGATAAATGTAGCCATAACTCCTGTAGGTGGATTGCGAAATAAAGTGGCTTTTATTAATGAGCGGGATGCTGAGTTATGTATCGAGATTCATTTTAATGGTTCAAGCAATCCTACAGTGTCAGGGGTTGAAACTCTGTATTGTCCTAAGTCGGTTAAAGGAAAATCATTAGCGGCTGGCCTACATGATTTATATGCTCCAGAAATGCACTGTAAAGATCGTGGCATTAAAGAGGGTTGGTATCGAATGGATAGGCCGTATATTGAGGACTACCCCGGAGACATAGATGGGGATGAAAAGGAGGATTATTTTTTGAAATATACTAATTGTCCTGCGGTTATTCTGGAACCTGAGTTTATGGCTCAAATAGATAACATTCTGAAATATGAAAAGGAAGCTTGCATTGCTTTAGCTGAAGGAGTACATTCTTATTTGGAGGTATTATGACCATAAGCAAAACAACTTTGACTGTCGTTTCTGCGCTGTTCAGCTCATGGTTTTTTATGGATGCTTATTTTGCTCATGCCCAAGACCTTAGACAAGTCAAAAAAGATACACAAATAAAAGATTGGTCTATAGAGCAGAGCCTTAATTACATGCAACGTACTCATATTAGAAATGATCTGAGAAAAGAGTTAAAAAAACCAGTAATTAAGCGGGATGAAGTACTTGTACATGACCTTAAAGAGTCTAATCGGGTACTAAAAACCAGAAGTGTTCATTTACAGAATATGCAAGATCAAGCTACATTGGATGCCTTGAAGCAGGATGATAAACCAAGTAAACTAGGCAAAATGTTTGATATTCTGATAGACGATGAATGATTAGTGCTTTACAAAACTGATGGAGTAATATAGACTGTAATTTACTTGGTACTGCTTTGCTAAGTTACTCCATTGGTTTGGGTGGGAAATTAGAGAACCCTTAACGTGTCGCTCTCAGTTTTTACTGTTCACGTTAGGGGTTTTTTATTGCCTAATGGAAATAAATTTGACAATAGAATTTATTGATGTATAATGTAGCGGTGTGATAATAAACGGATTAAACACTATTACAATTCATCAACCCAGTGGTGCAATCAATTGCATAAATTTGAATTAATACCGGCAGATAAATCTTCCTATACAAGACGTAAACCTATATGGGGTGTAGGGATTAATGATGCAGACTACATGACTTCTTTACAAAAGAAGGATGGGCATACTAGATTTTGTAGATATTTTTTAGTGTGGCGAAACATGATTACCAGATGCTATTCAGCTAAATCTTTAGAACTGTACCCTAAGTATAAAGAGTGTACTGTTTGTATTGAGTGGCAAACTTTTACTACATTTAAAAAATGGATGGTTGACCAGTCGTGGCAGGGTCTTTGTTTAGATAAAGATATTATTTTACCTAATAATAAAATATACGAGCCTGATAATTGCTGTTTTGTTTCCTATGATCTGAATAATCTTATACGTGACTATACTTACAATGGCTACCCTAGAGGTGTTACACCTACAAAGGGAAAGGTTACAAAATACGTGGTTTATTGTACCAGTCGTGGTAAGAATAAGAATTTAGGAACTTATGATTCTGTTAAGAAAGCCAATTTAGCTTTTTGTGTACATAAATTAGATTTATTGCGTTTTTATGCCAAACAACAAACTGATGAAAGAATAAGGAGAGGCTTAATGCTTCATGCCAAATTATTAATGGAGAACACACATGCTAGAGTTAGCTTTAAAATCTGAACTACCTTTAATCAAAATAATAACAGATGATACTGTAAATGTAGGTGACGTATTATCATACATTGTGGATGAGTCCGTAATGCTTATAGATGAGTCCCATATCCCAAAACTATCCAAGGAGACTTTTGAACCGGAAACCAGATACTTTTATTTACTGGATGCTAAAGAAATAAACTACCCAGATATTTATGAAAAAATGGTTAATTGTGATCGCACTCTGATAATGGTTAATCCTTTAGATACCAGTACTCTTATGTTTGATGCTGGAGTGTTGCATTTGCCTAATGGTATGCTAAAAGATTTTCTTGGTGGTCTGGTAACAAAAAAATCAGTAAAGCCGTTAGTGGCAACATTAAGCGGTTTATGCCTGAAAGATGTTGGGGAGATATGCCGGTTAGCACAAACACAGTTTAAAGAGTTGACTCCACGGGCTGTAATGGAAACTAGACGTATTTATGTTGGTCGTATGCAAGGGGTGCAACAAGTATCAACTAAGTATGATTACTATAAACCACCGGCCTTTTTAAAGAAGTGGCTTTCAGTTGATGGAAAGATTTTTGTTGATTATACGGTTCAGGATTCATTGATACCACGAGGCTTGTTATTTGATGGGATACCGGGAGGCGGTAAAACGCTTGGCTCAAAATATCTGGCAGATGAATTAGGAATACCCCTTTACAGAATTGACCTTGGTGCGTTAATGGGTAAGTACGTGGGGGAGTCAGAAGAAAACCTAGCTCAAGCTTTATCTGTTATTGATAATTGCCAGCCTTGTGTGTTGTTATTTGATGAAATAGAAAAATCCATAACCTCACAAGATGATTCGGGTGTTAGCTCAAGGATGCTATCAGCGGTGTTGTGGTGGCTTCAGGAGCATGATTCAAGGGTACTTACTATAATGACCACGAATAACGCTGCAATCCTACCTATCGAACTGTACAGGTCTGGACGGATAGATGAAGTATTTGAATTTAAGGGTATTACTAACCATGATGCCGCTACCGAGTTAATTATTGGGGTGCTGGAAAGTTTAGGATACAAAGATGACCCTAAAAATAAAACACAATTAGCTTATTGTTCAATCTGGGAAAACATAGAGGAGGTGAACAAATTTAGAACCACTGAAACAGATAATGAAGAGGTTATTTATTCACCACCCGTGAGCCATGCAGACCTCACTAGCATGGTGTATAAAGCAGTAAAACAACATATTGTTAATATTTGACAATTAAATTTAGTTAAGTTAATATGCTATTTCAAACCAAAATAAACGGAGTAATAAAATGAGTGATTTAGAGAGAATGATAGGAACCACAGGCAATGATGATTATGCGGTTGTGGTGAAAACAGAGGACTATAAAATAGGGATGAAACCTATATTTGATTCTGCCCACAGCCAAACCTTTGTTGGTATGCGAATCAGACTTGTAGCTACTAAAGATAATGAGGATGTTGTGGACTTCGACCCTGAAGCTAAGTTGAAAAGTTTTTTTCCAAGTATACCGTGGCAACAAACTGGAGCAGACCGTTTATCATTAGTTGGCGGGTGTGTGGTCAATATACCTCAAAATAGCCCTGTTGCATTACACGGATGGCTTAGACAGGAAAAAATAATTGATAATTTGCTGGATAAACTTAAATCATTATTTGATCTGAAACTGGAAAACAAAAAGGAATTAAAAAAATTCTACATGGATGTTTTTTGTACCGCTTATAAGAAGCCCATTAAACAACCTAAAATAACTAATGGTAGTGCGGTGGTTAATTTGGGTGACTATAAGGATAAATTACAATCTGGGGACATTGAATATATAGAGGAAGAGTAATGGTGGCTCTTTCACCAAACCAGAAACTTATGATACTGAGTGGAAAGGATGCCCTCATAGCCAGAATAGAACATGTTAAGTTAACTGGTGATATTCATGCCGCTGTGGTTTTGGGGCGGTTGATATTTAGTTACTCCTATTTTTTAGAAAAACATGGTAAAGATTCCTTTTACAAAACTAATGAGGAATTAAAAAATGAGTGTATGGCTAGTTCTTCTCAATTAAGACGGATAAAAACCATACTCAATACCCTACCTTTTTTGACAATAAAAAAGAAGGGGATACCGGCTAAGAATTGGTACACTTTTAATGCAGATGCTTACTATAAGTCTTTAGAGAAATTGGTTGATGACCACTCTACAAGTGGTGCGGAAACAGACACCTCCAGTAGTGTCGAAAACAACACCACTGGTAGTGACGAAAACAACACCACTATTACAGAGAATACTAAAGAGAATACATCAGAGAATACTAAAGAGAAGGTTTCCTCTACGAGCAAACAACCCAAGAACCCCGAAATTAAAAAAGTAACCTTCGGGAAAGGTAAAAAAGGAGATAACATAGGTAAAAGCAAATTAAGCATTATGAAAGGAAAAGGTAATTATTCCGTAATGCAAAGCTACACTGAATTTGCAGAGGTAGCTAATGAATATACCACTGAGGAATTAATAGAGGAATTCGAGACTCTTGAATATACCAATGCTAGGGTTTCGGATTTCTGGCGTAAATGTATGAGGATTAATTACCATGAGGAGTTAAAACTGATACCTTCCCTTAGTGGGGTTAATAAAAAGAGATTATGGAGGGTTATGGCTACCATAGAGGCCGACCACTACAAGACCCTTGGTATCCTTATCAAAGATTGGGTTTCATTCACTGAGCATTGCGAGGTTAAGTTTTCTGCTTTTAAATCGCCTCACACTCCAATGCTTGCGTATCTGGATAAATACATTGATGCCATACCCAGTTTTTCAGGGGATACGATACCTACAGCTTCAAAAGGCCATACGGGTAAAACTTCATCATGGGAGGATGATGATTGAAATTGATTGCAATAAAAAGCAGGTAGTAATACCATTCATAAAAAAACACAGGAGATAGGGGGTTACTATGACCACTATAGTAGAACAGGCATTTGAAACTAACGTGCTACATAAAGATGTACACATGAGCTTAGTGAAAAATTTAGATAAGATTTCACTGGCTACAGGTGTGCCTAAAAAATTCATTTGGACAGAGGATACAGATAATGTATGCACTAAACATGAGTGGAAATTTATTGTTAAGTGTCGGAAGTACAGGTCTGATGGTTATGCCGGCCTAATTATAACAAACAATAGTACACAGATTCATTCAGCTGAAGAAAAAATGATGATGATGGCGGGTAAGTTAATTCGTAATTTTATAGATGCGAGGCTTGTTATTGTCCAAGATTTATTGGATGAAATGAAAGAAGGGTATAAAGACGATTCAGACGTTCTTTTAATTCCAAACTTTTTTATTCCAAAAAAAGGTATTGCTTTACCAGATTGGCAGGTCAATACTTTACAAGGGTTATTGATAAAAAGACTATGTGCAGGGGATTTAACTATTCTTTATGTGCAGAGTATGGATGATTTAAAAAAGAGCTATGGAGCGGCAATGTATAATCACTTAAATCAACATTATAAGATTTTATAAAAAACCTTAGTCGGTGCTGAGACTGACTAGGGTATTTTTGTCTCAAAAATTCAGGAGTATACAATGCAAAGTGTTGGTACAAAACTACTATCTAGCTTGATAGCAGAAGATAGCTTAACCTACTATATAAAAATGGGTTTAACAGTAGAAATGTTTTTAGGTATTGAGGATGACCTGTTTACCTTTGTGGATGACCATGTTCATAATTATGGTGTCTTTCCAAAAGCAGAAACGATAGAAGAACAAATTGATATTGAGTTGCCAGAAACAACCGAGCCCGTCAATTATTATTTAGATCATTTTGAAAACCGATACTACCAGCAACGTTTAAAAAAGATGATGCTGGAGGCTCAAAAAACATTAAAAGAAAAGAAACCTAAAGAAGCCTTAGAGATAATGCAGAATGAGATTGTGACTCTTACTTTAAATAAGAACCGCAAAAAGATGGTGAACTACACCAAAGACGCTCATAAGTTGATTGAAGATAATTATAAACAGCAATGGTTGGGTGAGGATGGGATACATGTAGGATGGCCTTATCTGGATATTTTAACCGGTGGTTTATACGGTGGGGATATAATGGTTATTGTTGGGAGGCCAGGAACGGGCAAGACCTACAACCTATTACACATGGCAATGACCCCTTGGATGCAAGGAAAAGTTCCTTTAATTGTTTCAATGGAAATGAATCCACTAGCATTAACACAACGAATTGCAGCCATGCAAGCCCACGTACCAGCCCACTATATTAAAACCGGAGACATTCCACCAAAATTTAAAGATAAAGTATTTAACGTATTAACTGAAAATAAAGAGGATAAAAATAAACCTCCATTCTGGATTGTGGATGGTAATTTGACAGCTTCGGTAAATGATATTGCTTTAATATGCCACCAGCTAAAACCTGATTGTGTTTATGTAGATGGCGCGTACATGTTGAGAGCTGAAAATGCTTATGCCAAACATGAACAGATTGCAGAATCAATACAAGGCTTAAAAGAAAAAATAGCTAGTAACATGGATATTCCAGTTATTGCCAGTTATCAATTTAACCGCGACCAAGTTAAGGCGGCTAAGAAAGGCAAGACAGGCGTAGAGCATATTGGTGGTTCAGATGCCATAGGGCAAATAGCTTCAGTTGTTTTGGGTGTCTCAGGTGACGATGACCCCTCATTACCTTCAAACCATGAAGCAGTAAAAATAATTGAATTGCTGAAAGGCAGAAATGGAGAGACCGGTACTTTTAAAATCAATTGGAAGTTTGATGTGTGGCCTTATATGGACTTCACAGAATTAAATACTAAACAGTACCCAGAAAAAGATGATAAGGCCGGCTACGAGGAAATGGATTTTGATAACTTACCAGCCATGCAAGAAAACACAGAGGATTTAAAATATTAGTGCAACCAATTGCAATGCTAAATAAATTTGACAATAGAAATTATACGTGTATAATGAAGCTCAACATTAACCTAAACCAAACCATAGAGGATTAAAAAAATGCCAGTAACCATAACAAAGAAAAAAATCGCTCCAAAAGGTAAATCTAAACTAAGTAAAAAAGCAACAAACTCAAAAAAGATTGAAGCTATGAAAGACTTGGTTGATGTAATGGGTGTCACTCAGAAAGCAATGGAAAAACACCAAAAAGCAATGATGCCATTATCTGAAACTTATTCCAATGCTAAAGCAGAATTACTAACCATGGCTGATGAGGAATATGATGCCGCTCAAAAAGCACTAATATCCACAGATGATTATTTAGCCGATATTGGTATGAAGGGAAACAGAACCTCAATTACTGATAAGGCGAAAATTATTGATTTGCTGGATGGTATAGACGAGGACTTAGTAATCAAGTTAATCTCATTTAAACTAACTGAATTAAAACAGTACTTGACCCCTACCGAAATAAAAGCAGTAACCGAGATAGAACGCTTAAATGCCAGAACGGTAAAAGTAAATCCTTTAACCTGATGGATGAACAAAGAATTATCACCTTTCTAAAGGCGGTAGGTTCAGAACCATGTGAAATGCAGAATAGGGATGAATGGGTATTAGCACCTTGTCCATTTGCCCCTTGGTTTCACGAAGGGGGTGTAGACAATCATCCTTCATTTGGAGTTGAGAAGAAACCTAATGAGGAATCCAGATTTTATTGCTTCAGTTGTAATGCCAATGGCGATTTGATGGATATGATAATCAACCTGAAGCATGAAGGTGCTGTCATGGATGATGGTTATAACTTTCCTTTGGCTTTAACATTGATTGCAGAAGAGCAAGAAGAGGCAGAATTAGATATACCTGATTATGGTGAGGGTGTGGTAAAGCCTAAAGTAATAACCCAGATATTTGCCGAACAATTTTTGGAGTCCTTTAAGAAAGCTAAGTTCTTCAAGGATGGATTGCAGTATTTAAAAAGCAGAGGCTTAAACCCGTTAGAGATACATGAGTTGGATTTTAGATTTGATTCAAAACATAAGCGTGTGTGTATCCCTGTAAGAGATTTTAATGGTAAGTTGATGGGATTGCATGGTAGAAGTATTATAAAAGGCACTACACCCCCTTACAATGCCTATAAGTATAACAATCATTGGAATAAGTTGCCGTGGCTTGGAGAAGAATGGATAGATTTTGAAATACCTGTTGTTTTATGTGAGTCGGTATTTGATTTTATTCAGATACGAAAAGTATACAGAAATGTAATGTGCAGTTTATCTTGTGGCATGGGCAAGGCTAAAGTAGATCGGATTAGGGGGGCTTTAGATGTTGTTAGTTTATATGACTACGGGAAGGGGGGTGATATGGCAAGAAAGTCTTTGCATAAGTATTTAAAAAGTTCAACCATTGTCCACTTAATACCAACAAAAGAGCAAGACGACCCCGGAGCAATGACTGAAGTAGAAATATATAATTTATTAAAAGGGTATGTTGATTTCAATTTGGAGGGTATATGACTACTATTTCAAGCGAACTTAATATAACTAAAGGAGTAAGATTAAACCGGCTAATTTGGTTTATTTCACAAATTGAGCCAGAACAATTAATAACTTTAACTTTAGATGGAGGAACTGCAACAGACCTTGCAGGACATTTAATTGTCAACCTTTGTACTGAGCATGATATTTTTTCACCAAAATTGTACACCGGAATAAAGATACAACAACATAAAGTTAATTAATTTTGACAATTAAAAACATACCCGTATAATAGTAGGCGTTCACATTAGTTTGAACTTATGATAATCAGATACCGAAAGGTACAATATTAGGAGAAATAACATGGGGTTTTTAAAGAAAGGTAAGGCTAGTCAAAAGCAAGTAGCTGCGGCTGAGAAAAAGGCAGAAGAACAAGCAGAAGGTTATATTCGTAGATTTTGGCTTCCAAACGATGCAGAAACTACAATTACTTTTTTGGATGGTAAGTTGTTGCCAGATGGCTTACTTGATAATACAACATTTCTTGAACATCAATTAAATTTAAACGGCTCATGGCAGAATTGGTACGCTTGTACCAGTGAAGATGAACCTTGTCCAATATGCGAAGGTGGAGATACCCCTTCATTAGTTGGCGTGTTTACAATCATAGATCATTCTGAGTGGACTTCTAAAAAAGATGGTTCAAAACACAAAGATGAAAAACGACTCTTTGTAGCAAAAAGACATACCTTAAAACAATTGCAGAAGATTGCCACTAAGCGTAAAGGCTTAACTGGAATTACCTTTGATGTTTCTCGTATTGGGGAAAAGGCCGCTAGTGTTGGGGATATGTTCGACTTTGTACAGAAAAAACCACTATCCTTTTTTCAGAAGAAATATAAAGATGCTGAAGCCTATGATTACGAGGAAATTTTGACGTATAAAGATGCTCAAGAACTTCGTGAAGAAGGTTTTGGTTCACTGTCAGTAGGTAATGAGCCAGAGGTTGATGAAGATGAAGAAGGTGAATATGAGGATGACGTATAGCCTTTAAGGGTTTTGGTAGCGTCCGTTGGGCATTTGCTCATCACACTAATTGCGGGTGTTCATTGGTTGCTACCATTTTTATGGAGAATAAAATAAATGACTTGGACTAATCAAGTTCCATTGATAACAAAAGAAGCGGCTGTTTACCCTTATTCAGCAAAATTAAAAAAACGATTCAGTTTAGCCAGTAGGTATGATGACCCTATAAATCTTTACAGAGAGATAGGCAAAGACAAACAACACAGAATTTTACTACCTAGACAAGTATGCCCTATGGGTGTGGATAAACGAGCGGTAGGTATTCCTGTAAAATTCGATACTATATTTAAACCCAGAAGTGATGAACAAGCCAGAGTTGTAAATGAAGCCTCTACTTTATTGTTGGCGGGTGAATCATTTGTAGTAAGAGCCCCTACTGGATTTGGTAAAACAATTTGTGCTATGCAGATGATTCATAATGTAGGTAGAAAAACATTAGTTATTGTCACTAAAGAGGACATAAGAGACCAATGGATTGACGCGGCTAAAATGATACTAAAAATAAAGAACTCTGAAATAGGTATTATTCAAGGAGACCAATGCAATACCAAAGGAAAAAAGTTCTGTATTGGTATGATTCAATCCTTATCTAAGTCTGGGAAATACGCTCCTAGTACATGGACAGATTTTGGTTTAGTTATCTGGGATGAAGTACATAGAGTAGCGGCTGACCACTTCAGCAATAGTGCATGGCTATTACCGGCAAAATTAAGGTTAGGCCTTTCTGCAACACCTGAACGCAAAGACGGTAAAGATGTGGTTATTGCGGCTCATATAGGCAACGTAAGGGTGGCTACAGAGCAAATGACTATGATACCTAAAGTCTTGGTGGTTAAATCTAAATTCACCTTGCCTATGGTTCCTAGAAAGATAAATGGTAGATTTAAACAAGTACCTTTACCGCATACTCCGGGGCGTATTCAAGGTGTAAATAAGTGCCTGTCTAAAAATATGACCAGAAATAAGATGATAGGCCAATTCATCAAGACCGCTTACAAGAAAGATAGAAATATAATTGTGTTCTCAGATTTAAAGGCTCACCTTGATAGACTTTATGAAATTTGTGTAATGAACGCGATACCTCAGAAGGATATGGCTTTTTATATTGGGGGTTTGACCAAACAAGAACGAGAACGGGCTAAAGTAAAAGCTATAATTTTTGCCACGTATGCCATGACTTCAGAAGCAACTGATATACCGTGGATGGACACAGCGGTTTTATGTACTCCTCGCTCAGATGTGGTTCAGATTGTTGGGCGTATATTACGGGAATACCCAGACAAAAAAGAACCTATAGTATTTGATGTTGTAGATCAGTGTAGCAATGTATTGACAGGCTATTACAATAACCGATTGCAATGGTACAAGTCCATAGGCGCGGAGGTTAGAAGGAAAAATTGACAATTAAGATAAAATAATTTATAATTGTCAAAACTGGAAATATCAATAAGGAGAAATAAATGCCAGTCAAAGTAAAAAAAATCACGGATAAAAAACCCTTCAAGAAGTGGTACGATGATAATAAAAAAGACTTCAATGAACAGCGTAGGGATAGATACCGGACTGACCCAGAGTACAGAAAACGTGTGCAAGAAAATAACGCTAAGAATTCAAATAGAAAAAAGAAAAATCTACCTACCATGGATGAGTATGAATCTGTGCCTCTTGAAATGGAGGGCGGTATTATTCTTGAATGTTACAGTATTAAAGATGCTTGTGAGATTATAGGTAGGGGGAAGCAAACTATACGCCTATGGACAAAAAACAAAGATATACCAGATGTATCGGTTGTGGATGAAGAGGGCATAAAGTATTACACCGACACTCAAATAAATCTACTAATTGATTTTGCAGATATTAGAAGGGGTTTGAGTGGGGCTACCATAAATGCCAATGCAGATTTAGCAAAGGCTTCAAAAATAGTGTTCACTAATTGGGAGAAATAAATGCCAGTAACTATAAAAAAGAAAGATGATAACAAACCAGAAAAGGCTAAAGAAAAACCAGAAGTCACCTCCAAAAAGAAATCGGTTAATAAGCCAAAAACGGCAAGTAAAAAAGACCACCCAACAGCTAACATAGCTAAACAGTCAAAAGAAACAAAACTGGTTGTAGATGGGCATGAGGTTTCTGATGGCGAAGTAATTAATATGAAAGAACCCACAGGTCAGGTGAGTCTTGAGTACCCAGATGGAACTACAAAAAATATTCAGATTAAATTAGCCAATGCCTCAAATTATATCGGAGCTACAGTAAATGTAGGAATCAGTTTAGGCTTAACTGTCAATATTGGCAACTACGAAAATGTTAAAGCTCAAGTCTCAATTCATATTCCATGCTCACATGAAGAAATTGAAGATACTTATGAATTTGCGAAGGAGTGGGCTGATGATAAACTTGAAGAACTACAAGGCGAAATAGAAACCCATAAAGAATAAATGCAATCAATTGCACTGGAGTATAAATAATGAGTTCAATTACTGAACTAGCAGAGCAGATGGGTAAACAGTATGGTAAAGGTGTCGTCACAAATGGTGCAGATGTACCAGAATCATTAAGAGCCGATACTGGAATTTTTCCATTTGATTTAGCAACCGGTGGGGGTTTTCCTATTGGTAAGATAAGTATTTTATATGGGCCTGAATCTAGTCTGAAAACAACCATTGCACTTAAAGCCATTGCTAGGTATCAACTATCTAATCCTGATAAAAAATGTGTGTTTGTGGATGTTGAAGCCAGTTACTCACCTAATTGGGCAAAGAAACTAGGTGTTGATACAGAGGCCTTAACTATACTCAGACCAACATGCGCTGAACATGCCGTGGATGCAATAGAAGGGATATTGTACGCTGACGATTGTGGAATTGTTGTTGTAGATTCATTGGCTGCATTAATAACTGCTAATGAGTTGGACAGTAGTGCTGAGAAGGCCGTAGTGGGCGGTTCTGGATTAGTGATTGGCAAACTGTACCGTAAGGCAGTAATGTCACTTAATGATGCCATACGTGAGGACAGATACCCTACATTGATTTGTATAAACCAGATACGGTTTAAAATTGGGGTTATGTATGGAGACCCTGAGACTATGCCCGGAGGAAATGCTTTTAAATTTGCTTCAGCATTAACGGTTCGCCTTTACGGTAAAGATGAAATAGATACCAAAATAAATGCTACTCTACCTGCATGGAAAATATGTTCAGGTATTGTTAAGAAGTATAAAGTACCGATATATGCAAAATCTTTTGAATTTAAACTTTCCATTACAAAAGCAACCGGCTTTTCAGTCGGTGATGTGGATGATTGGAATACTTTTCTTTCTAAGATGAAGGATTTGCAGATAATAATGAAAGGTAAAAAGGTTGGAACGTGGGTAATGCTTGATAAGGAGTACAAAACCCTCAAAGAGATAAGAAAAACCATTGATGATGATGATGGCCTTAATTTGGCATTAAGGGAATTGGTAGTAGAGGGATGCTTAGATGATGATGATGAGGATGAGGATTAAATTATGAGTGATACAATAGAAATGAGCGTAACTATTGTACGGGAAACAGCAAAGGCTTTTTTGGTAGATGATGGGGATGAGTGGTGGATTCCAAAGTCTCAAATTACTGACCCTGAACAGTTTGATGCAGATGCAAATGATGTAGTAATAATCGAAATATCAGAATGGTGGGCAGATAAAGCAGGATTATTATAATGGGAGAAAACCCGTGGATAAGAAAGAACACTGGTAAGAAAAATAACCACGGGCGTAAAGCCGAAGTAAAAACCTCTAGGAGATTAAAAGGTAAGTTACATGCCGGTAGCGGTAATATGGGTGTAAAAGCAGATTTTACAGTAAAAGATTACAAGGTGGAAAATAAAGCCACTATACACAGGAGCATTAAGCTGGAATTGGATTGGCTGTTAAAGGTGTCACAAGAAGCCATTGAAGTAGGCAAGATACCAGCACTGTCTATTCAGTTTGTAAATAGCCAAGGTACGCCTTTAAATAAAGGGCGGTGGGTGATGATACCAGAGGATGAGTTTAAAGATTTAATTGAAAACAAACAGGAGTAACTATGTTAAGCGAAGATGAAAAAAGAGAAATTATAGATCAACTAGATTATTTAAAATTTCTAGTCACACACTGTGATGATCTAAAGTATTACGTGTCTACTATAGGGGATGATGTGCCAGACGATTTCAAAGGACTAGCTAACGATACGGGCGTGGATTTTACAACAGAAAAAGGAAGGTCTTGGCACTCAGCCGCCTTTTGTATTAATTTGAAAGTAAAGCATAAGAAGTTTAAAAAGCTAATGTTGGATAGGGTTTCCTGATGTTATCCAGAGAGGATTATTTATTACTGAAGTTATCGGAGGAATGTGCTGAAGTAATCAAAGAAGTTCATAAAGCGTTAGAGTTTGGATTGTACGATTTTGACCCAGACAAACCAAATACTAATAATAGAGAGAAAATAGTTCAAGAGTTTATTGAATGTCAAACCGTGTTTAATATGTTGGTGGATGAACAAGCATTGTTTTATCCGAATGAAGCTGAAGTAAGTATACGGATTGATGCTAAACAAAAGAAAGTAGAGAAATACATGGAGTACTCAAGAAACTGCGGTAAGTTAGAACAGGAAGGAATTACTGATTGGGGGGATGACACATAATGCCTTTAAAAATAATAAAAAAATCTAAGCATCCTTTCAGTTTAAAAAAGGTATTACATGAAAAATTGGCTGGTATGGAGGTGGCAAGACCTATGCACAATATTCATGCTTCAGAAGCAACTAATGAAGATAAAGAATTTTGTCCACGCGAATACTGTTTAATAGATATAACTAAAAAGAAGCGTAAAGATAAATTTATAGGCACTTCATTAAGGACAACCTTTGACCACGGCAATGATCTACAAAGACGATTAAACGAAGTATACCTAGCTGATATTATGGTAGGTGATTGGGTGTGTAGGAATTGTGGAGAGATAAAACAGTTATGCAAGAAACCACCTGAAAAACTACAGTGCTTTACTGATTCTGGGATAAAACATAATTGGGAGTACATAGAACCTAGACCTTTATCACAAATTTCTGGAATATCTGGCGGGATTGATGCCTTACTAAATACAGGTGAACCGAAGTATAGAATCTATGAAATTAAAACAATGGCTTCAGATGCTTTTAAAGCCCTCTCAGCCCCTTTATCTGAGCATCGTATAAGGACTAACCTTTATATGCGTTTGGTTAATGAGGACAACACAGAGCTTCATGATAGAGTAAATAGTCACACGGCTAATATACTTTACGTGTGTAAGGGGTTTGGGTGCAAAGATGAATCATTAAAATTAATGGGAATAAAAGACGCGCCTTTTTCACCCTTTAAAGAATTTACAATACATAGGGATGATAGCACTACTACAATAGTTACTCGTAAAGCCAAACTAATAAAAAAATACCGTGCCGGTGGTAAGATGCCTGATGGAGTATGTGCAACCTCTTTTTGTAAACGTGCAAAAACATGCCCTGTTATCAGTGAATGTTTTAGTGGTAAATTTCCAGCCCAAACAACATGGAATAAAAAACTATAAATAAGAAGGTGATTTAGTATGACTGAAGAAGTAGCTCAATGTGAAATGCCCAGATATGAATGTAGTAAAATAGTATGGGCTTTGCAGATTAAAGATGTGTTGACTCAAAAAGAATCAATATATTTAACCTTTATTGATGACCGATTTGCAGCAATACAAATTAGTCCAGAATATGTGCAGGAGAATAAACCAGAAAGTTTAGGCTATTACATGGTTACAGAAGGAGAACAAGCATCTTATTTGTCTGAAAAATCCTTTAACGTTCATTACAAACCAGAAGGGCACGAATGGACACTGGTTGATTGTGAGGACGGTAAGCTTATTAATTTACCGGAAACAGAAGAACTAACTTTGTTTTGCTATGGCAAAGATCAGTACTTAGGCCGGTTTAATAATGAAGAGCATGAGTTTGGATTTTATACTGAGGCTATTATTGGTGACGGTGACTTTGTTGAAGCCGAACACGTTAAGAAGTGGAAGTATTTGAAATGAGAATACTAGGCTTAGACACTTCAACTAAGACAGGTGTATCTATTCTGGAATATGACCCAGAAATTAATATCATTGATAACTTGTATAAGGATGAATGGTACTTTGCAAAGCTAAAAGGTATGCCACGGTTGAAAGCTTTTGCAGATAAGCTTTACGAGTTGCTTGATGAATACGAGCCTGATTTTTGCATTATAGAAGGTTATGGTTTTGCAAACAAACATACATTGGTTACATTGGTTGAGGTAGGTACTGTAATGAAGTACACCTTACACCTATACCGAGTACCTATATTAGATGTACCACCAACTTCATTAAAAAAATTTGTATCTGGTAAAGGTAATGTAAAAAAAGATGTTATGATGTTGGAAGCATACAAGAGGTGGCAGTTTGAGGGCACTGATAACGAAGTCGATGCTTTTTGTTTAGCTCAGTTTGGTATGGGATTATTAGGATTAGTTAAAGTTCCCAAGACCAATGAGAGCGCATTATCTGAATGGAAAAAGAAGCACCTTGACGATGTTAAGCTAGTGCAATTGATTGCAAATAATGAAAAATAAATTAAATTAAATTTGACAATTAAAATTATATCAGTATAATGAAGCTCACATTAAACGAAACGGATTAAACAAAATGAAAAAGATTATAACTGATGACTTACAAGAAATGACTGAAATTGCAATGTCTTTAACTGAAAAAGGTGCGGCTTTTGAGGTACATAAAGTAAATGGGAGTTGGTTGATCGAAATTACAGGATACTAGGATTTTATGCCACGGATGGCTTTATTAACTTTGGAGAAATAAAAATGGCTACAACAGCGAAAAAAACAACCACGGCTTCTAAATTAGCAGCCGGTAACAAAAAACCCGTAACTAAAGCAAAAACAACAACCAAAACCGCAACTAAAGCAAAAACGGTTGACCTTATTACAGATACCGCGCATAAATTAGAAAATTTAACTAAATCTAAAGCTTATGCAATGGTGGACAAACTGGCACAAGAAATGGATTTTTCTTACTTCCAGTTAGGTGGTGTTTTATCTGTTATTCAATCAAACGGTTGGTACTCAGATGAAGGACACGAAACGTTTAAATCCTTCATTGAAGCTGAACATGGCATTGGGTACAGAAAGGCTATGTACATGGTTGGCATTTATAACGGCTTGGTTGAAGCAAATGTTCCTTGGGCTAAAGTTGAATGTTTGGGCTGGTCTAAACTTAAAGAACTTTGTGATACCTTGACAGAGGATAATGTGGATGAATGGGTTGAAATTGCTAAAGATATGACAGTGATTCAATTACAGGCCTACATTAAAGAACAGAATAAAGGTTCAACTTCCACAGATGATGACAGTGATGCACCTGATGAGGATGATGTTGCTGATTCTAAGAAATTATCTACTTTGACTTTCAAGGTACATGATGACCAAAAAGAAATTATCAATGATGCTGTGGATAAAGCGAAAAATGACGCTGACACAGAATTCGCTAACGTGGCTTTGGAATCAATCTGCATGGCTTATTTGGCGGGTGGTAAACCTTCTAAAGCTAAACCAAAATCATTACAGGCCACTATGAAAGCATCATCATGGGAAGAGGTACTGGATATATTTGAAAAATTGTGGCCTGATGTGATTCTGACCGCTGAAGTTCAATAACCGGCTGGGGGTGTAAAAACCCCCTTAACACTTAAACAAACTGAGAGCATATATGTTTAATTTTATAAAAAACTTATTTACTGGAGAAGTGGGCTCACCTGCTGATATTAGTAAAAGCACTGTGATAAAAGAAGCAAAAAAACATCCTGATTTTAAATTTGATCTGGGGGATGAAGTAAAGGACACTGTGACCGGCTACACAGGTATTATTGAGTACCGTATGCAATGGCTTACTAACTGTAATTGTTATGGGGTGTTACCAAGAAAATTAGCCCCTGATGGAAAGATCAAAGACCGGCAACAAATTGATGAACCTCGTTTGGAGTTGGTACGACCTAAAGTAGTGAAAGAAAATAGACTTACTGGGGGCAATCAAGATATGCCTACGGAAAGTAATCGTTTTTAATTTTAATTTAATTGGAGAACACAATGAAGCCTGAACAATACTTAGTTGACTCAGAAAGAACACTGGCTAAATTCCCTGAAGGGGTGGCGTTATCATCTAAAAATGCAGAAGGATTAGGTTGCTTAATTGATGCTGTTATTAGACAGTGCCGATTACTTGATGGGATGAAAAAGCATATTTTTTATGGAAAGCCTTTTGATTTGGATGCGGCTATACATGAATTGGCAGAAAACGAGAAAGTTATTTTAACTACTCAAGTGATTGAAAATTTATCTAAGTTTGATGAGCGGGAAACAAACTTACTTCATGCAGCCATGGGTAAATTAACCGAAGCTGGTGAAGTTATGGAGAATGTCTATGATTATATTTCCAGTCAAGAACAAAACTACGATGCCGCTAACACTGTAGAAGAAGTGGGTGATGGTTGGTGGTACGATGCTATTCTTTTACGTGATGTTGGTGAATCAGTAGAAGGTTGTATGAGTAAAAATATCAATAAGCTGGTAGCCAGATACCCAGATAAATTTAATTCAGATGATGCCATTAACCGAGATACTGAAGCTGAAAAGAAAGCTATGGAATCTGATGGATAAGGATAGAAGGGTTGGTGTTGTCGATAGAAGGATTTATGAGAACACTGGCTCTTTATTTAAAGGGTTACTAAACAGCCTACGGTTTATGATAGAGACCATTTTAATTGTATGTAGTTTTATATATTTGGGTTTTTATGTTGGTATTCCTGTTACTTATCTTGTATGGATGTTTGAGAAAAAGTTATGGACTATGAATGATTGGGAGAGGACAGTTGGAAGAAGAAAAACAGACTGGGATAACTATTACGCATAAACCAGCAATTATCTGGATGACTGGTTTATGTGGTTCAGGTAAAACAGCTTTGGCTAATCAAGTTGTACATGAATTGATTGTACGTGGTTATGGTGCGGTAGGGCTTGATGGTGATGAACTAAGAAAAGGATTATGTTCTGATTTGGGTTATTCATTATCAGACCGCTCAGAGAACGTAGAGCGGGTTGGGGAGGTGGCTAAGTTACTTCTTGAAAAAACCCAAGCCTTTGTAGTGGTGTCTATGATTTCACCTTTACATATTGATAGGGATATGATTCGTTATTCTGTAGAAGAACATCAATTCATTGAAGTCTATATGAACGCCACTATAGAGTACTGTATAAAAGTGGATGCTAAAGGTAATTATGCAAAAGCTAAAGAAGGTAAACTGAAAAGTTTTACTGGAATCACCTCCCCTTATGAACCACCAAAAGACCCTGAGTTGTCATTTAATATTGAAGTGCATGATATTGAGCTGGTATGTATAAGAAACATTATGGCTGTTTTAACTAAACGTGGAAACATACCTGAAGGTTTTTTATGACAGATGAAAATAAACCGCCTTTAAAGATTGACCAGAAAATAAAAGACTTTCAGGTTAAGCCTGAAGAGGTGGTTGGTCTTGTGTGTGAACAAGTAGGGATGAACGAAGAAATAAAAAGGGAGGAAATACTGCATGGCAAAACCTATAAATTCAAACATCCTTCAAAAGACTTCGCCTATTACGTTACTTTAAACGATATTGAAATTGGTGGCACGTTGTATCCCTATGAGATTTTTATTAACTGTAAAGACCCTGAGAGCGCACAATGGGTATTTGCCTTAACCCGTGTAATATCCGCAGTATTCAGAAAAGGTGGAGATATTCTTTTTTTGGTTGAAGAATTAAAAGGAGTATTTGACCCTGCGGGTGGGTATTACAGAAAGGGGGGTGTGTACATGCCATCAATAGTAGCTGAGATAGGGCATATAATTGAAAAGCATTTATTAGGTATGGGGATTAAACCAGATGACTAAATGGGACTATAAATTTTTGAAACTGGCAGAGTATATTGCAGATAACTGGAGTAAAGACCCTCATATTAAAGTGGGGGCGGTTGTTGTAGATACAAAAAACCCAGCTGAGTATTACACCGGCTACAATGGCTTTCCTAAAAAAATAATAGATAGTGAAGAAAGGTATAAGCAGAAAGAAATAAAACATAAAATAATAATCCATGCTGAATTAAACGCTATCTTGAATTCCAAAAGATGCCTAGCAGGGTTTACTTTATACTCCACTAGATTTCCCTGTTTAAAATGCGTATTGGCTATTATCCAAGTTGGTATTGGGTTGGTGGTTACTTATGCACCAAGTAAAAAAGATGTGTGGAAGCATAAATCTGATTACCTAACTATTGTGACTTTATTGATTGAAGCAGATGTGCCTATTGTTTTAATAGAAAACGATACCGTAATAAGTTTGGATGATTTCAAAACAAGGGTTCTAAAAAGTGCTGAAAGAGAAACATAAAACTATAATTTTATAAAGGGATTCAAGCAATGTGCTTATATGCGAAACAAGATAAGATAGCTATTCTATTACTATGTGTTGCGGTTTTCTTTGTAGGTTTTTTAATGGGTATGTTGGTACTAATACCAAAAGTTACAGATACCGATAAAGCATTACAGGTTTATATTGAGAAATGTTTATGAAGCCAGATTACTTACAAGAGTCCATAGATAAATTTATGTTGGATGGAGAAGAGCTGGGATTGTTTGTAACACTAAAAGGTATTATTCCAGATGTTCACTTCTGCTTACCTAAGTGGTGCAGTATTCATTTTGAAGAAGGTAAGCCGCCACAGAAAGCTAGAGATTCATTATTTAAAAACAAAAAAGATAAGGAGGTTAATTACTTAGAAACCAAAAAAATGCTGGTTAATATGATGCACGTTACTATTCAAGTTCAAGCATTAATTAAGCAATTACTTCATACCCTTGAAGAAGGTAGGGAGAGTAAACCAGATAACCAAACAAACAAAAGGTTACACTAATGCACAAGTATAAAATAACCGTAATAGATCAATACACCGGTGTAGCAATAGCTGAGATTATTGAATCTCCAACATTTCCCACTCCACAAGACCCACTTCATTATTTAAAAGATGGCAGGGGTGGTATTCCAATTCGAGTAGAACGGGTAATAGAAGCCGACTACACAGAAACACTTGATTTATCTTCAGTATTATAGGGGCAATAAATGTATCATTACAAATGTAAGCTAGATAGAGTAATAGATGGCGATACAGTGGACGCTACGATTGAATTAGGATTTAAGATAACGATTCATAAGCGTATTCGTTTAATGGGCTTAGACGCGCCTGAGACACGTACACGGGATAAAGAAGAAAAAGAGCATGGCCTTGAATCTAAAGCGTGGTTGGCTAATAGAATTAAGGTGGATGGTGATGGGTACTTTGAACTTATCACTGAGAAAGATGATTCAGGAAAATACGGGAGGTTACTTGGTACGCTATATGTTGACCATGTAAATCTCAATGAGCAGATGGTTGACCTTCAATTAGCAGAACCTTACAACGGTGGAAAAAGATAATGCAATACACTTGTCCTAATTGTGGGGCAATTGGTGGTGACAATAATAAAACTTACAGGGATGTAGGTTATTGGTGTCATGTATGCCACGACCCAAAAGTAAGAATGAAACCTTCCAATAACGGTAAAATACTACCAGAATCAGAAGTAATAAAACATAATAAAATTATTGAGCTAAATGGGGAGTGATTAATGCAATTGATTGCAATTGATTGCACTGGCTAAATCCCTCAAGGCCACGGGAATGGCGGGAATGGCGGAAAAGAACACTGAATACAGTATAGAGTATAAAGATAAACATATACAGAGAGTAATAGAGAGAGATAAATAATAGTAAATGTGCTTAATACCTATGACGAATTGTTAGTACAAATAATAATTCATAAAATTTGACCCTAAGTAGATAATAACGTATATTTGGGTTTAATGTGTATAGAACGCCTTAATACCTAGAAGTGTAGGGGGGTGTAGATGTATGTTACTAACCTAAAATAAATGTTATCTACCTATGAAAATAAAAAATACCACCTTATCTAGCCTGAAACCCTCGCCCAGCAACGTCCGCGTACATTCTGACGAACAAATTAACTCAGTAGTTGCCAGTATGGAAGAGTTCGGATATACGAACCCTATCTTAGTGGATGAGGACAATAATATACTGGCGGGGCACTGTCGATATGAAGCACTAACCCGAATGGAGATTGAGAAGGTAAAAGTTTTAGTAGTGGCTGGATTATCAGATATTCAAAAACGTGCTTACATGTTGGCTGATAATAAATTAGCAATGAATTCTGATTGGGATGTAGAGGCATTAAATGAAGAACTGTTGGCCTTGCAAGAATCAGATGAAATAGATTTTGATTTACTTGGATTCAATGAGCAGGATATGGCAGACATTGAAGAAGAGTTGTTAGCGTTAGCCGAAGCCGCTGAACTTGATGAAAGTGGATTTAAACCAGAAATAAACCCTTCATCAAAAGACTACAAAGAAGTGGATGGTGACGACTTAGATAAAACAGCCGAGGCTTTGGGTAGTAAGTTTGATAGTACTGAAGAAGAAACGGTTGAAGTAGTATGCCCTCATTGTGCTGAAACATTTTTAGTGAGACTATAAATGGATATTAAAGAAGTAACTGAAATATTCAATAGCCTTGATTGGACGTTTGCCAAAACAATGCCACGCAATCCGCACTTTTATACAGTGAGAAAAGATTGGGAGGATGATGCCTTATTTTGTAAAGTAGTTATGTTTATACGAAGGAATGGGCATGTAGTGAAATTTGGTAAAGCTAAATACACTATATTAGTTATAAATGGTTTTAGGTATTGGACTATGGGTTGTCCTTTAAATAGACCGGATGGCTCACATTTCACCAGATTGATAAACAGGGCTGTAGAGAAATGAGTCGTGGCTTTCTGAGGATTCAGACTGTAGATAAGCATGTTGCGAGAAGGTATTTAATATCTATGCAAGTGTTACAGAATTTTGAGTATAGAGATAGAGATTTATGGTTAGGGGTGTACAGTGATAAATTACTGGTAGGCGTTTGTTGTTTCTCATATATGGAATCTACTGGAAACATAATGCACAACTATGTAACCCTTAGATACAGAAGAAGAGGGGCATTGGCTAAGATACTAATACGAATAAAGAGATTTGCCAGAGATAATAGTATAGGGGTTATCTATTCCTTTGTTACTCCATTAGCATTAAATTCTCATTTACGGGCGGGTGCTAAATTTGTATGTTCTTATAAAAATAAAAATACTAAGGTAATGTATGAGAATTTTTAGCGGTAAAAATGTATTTGACACGGCCTTAGATAGAATAAGGCATTTATACGATGAGTTTGAGAATGTTATAGTAAGTTTTTCTGGAGGTAAAGATAGTACTATCTGTTTACAGTTGGCTTTAATTGTTGCAGAAGAAAAAGGACGATTACCTGTTAGTGTGGTATTTATAGATCAAGAGGCTGAATGGACTTTTGTACAAACATACATGAAGAAGGTTATGTATGATGAAAGAATAAAGCCCTACTGGTTTCAGATGCCTATAAAAATAACCAATTCCACTTCAACTACAGACCCGTGGTTGTATTGTTGGAAAGAGGAGGATAAAGAGAACTGGTTGCATCAAAAAGACCCGATAAGTATAAAAAATAATGTGTACGGTACTGATAGATTTTCAGAATTATTCAATGCCATTATAGGTGAGGAGTTTAAAGGGCAAAGAACAGCTAATCTGGGAGGTATAAGGGCAGAAGAAAGCCCCTCCAGAGCATTAGGTTTGACCGGTGCTATTACCTACAAAGATATAACTTGGGGGAAGGTATTAAGCAAGAAGTTACAACACTTCACTTTTTATCCAATATATGACTGGGGTTATCGGGATGTATGGAAAGCGATTCTGGATAATAAATGGCAGTACTGTAAATTGTATGATTACATGTATCAATATGGTGTGAGTGTTCATAACATGAGAGTATCTAATCTACACCATGAGACCGCAATACAAAACCTATATATCCTACAAGAAATTGAACCTGAGTTATGGGGTAGGTTGACAAAGAGATTACAAGGTATTAACACCGCAGGGCAGTTAAAGTTTGGCAGTATAAAGCCGCCAAAAACATTACCTTTTATGTTTAAAGACTGGATGGAGTATCGGGATTATTTACTGGAGAAACTGGTATCAGATGAGGATATAAAAAAGAAATTTAAGCGTTACTTTGAATTACATGATGATAAATTTAAACCACCTAAGATAAGAGAACACTGGTTAAAAGCTAATATTGTAGCAATACTCATTAATGACCCAGATACTAAACTCACAATGTTTAAAGTTCGGGCTAATGTGCGTGAATATGTGGCTTACTTAAAAGGTATTAAACGGCCTAATAATGTAAACAATACTTATATACTAGACTTACTTGATTATGAATCTAAACAAAAAATTAAAAGACGTAATAAAAGCGGCCTCAAATTCAGCAAAAAATAAATATGATTTTGTTTATGCCTTGAGGGAGTTTATCCATACTGAAATCTCAATAAGAAAGCACCAGCCGGTTGATTTAATCCGGTGGGTGGATATAGGTAAGGTAAAGCCAAACGATTACAACCCTAATAGCGTGGCTACGGTTGAATTGAAGCTATTGCATACATCCGTAAAGGCAGATGGTTATACGCAGCCTATAGTGACGATATACGATGAAGAGAACGATGAGTATATTATTGTTGATGGCTTTCATAGATACTTCACTATGTTGAATAATGCAGATATTACTGAAATGACCCTAGACAAGTTGCCGGTGGTGGTTATTAATTCTAAAATTAATGATCGTATGGCTTCAACTGTCAGGCATAATCGGGCAAGAGGTAAACACTCAATTAATGGAATGTCTAACATGGTTTTTAATATGTTGGAGAATGGTTGGGAGGATGCCCAGATATGTAATGAGTTGGGTATGGAAGCCGAAGAGTTACTGAAGTTAAAACATATAACTGGCTTCTCAAAATTATTCGAGAATATTGATTATGCTAAAGCATGGGAAACGAAAAAACAACTTCAGTTAAAAAAGAAGTATCGGGATGAAAACCCAGTGCAACCAATTGCAAAAAAGAAAGGCGTTACCATTGTTAGAAAGGGTAAGAAGTAATGATTGATTCAAGAGTAAAAATAATTGTGGCAACTACTGGAGACAGGCCGAAGTTATTATTCGCTTGTTTAAAATCCTTATTACAGTACATGCCAGAATACCCAATAATTGTGGTGGCTCAAGAAGTGCCATCAATCGTTGTCAGTACATTAAAGAGGCTAAAAAGAAACAACCCTGAGTGGAGTATAGAGTTTTTGTGGCATGAGAAAAAGATAGGGCCTCACTCTGCTAAAGTATCGGTATTGGAGAAATATCCTGATACTGAGTTATGGGTATCAATGGATGACGATATGGAGGTACTACCAGAGACCGACTACAAGACCCCCTTAGAATACGTTTTAACTGAGTCGGTTGGGATAGTAAGCTGTAATTGGGTACAAACAGAAACCATGATTGCTAAGAAGAAGTCCAAGATGGAAGAGGCGTATAAACCTCAAAAGTTAATATACACCGGTGGGGGGTTTATATTTGCTAAGAAGATTGCAGATTTGATAGTTAAGCTACCTGATTTGCCTTATGTATTTGATGATTGCTTATGGGCGGCTGTGGCTTATGCTGAAGGGTATTTGAATTACAGATACATGGGGAGTGTCTGTATACACCGTATTTGCTCAAAAGGTGGCAGACGTAGTTTTTTAATGAGAGAGGATTCAGCCTTACCACCTGAAGGATTACTCATAATGAACCCGTGCAAGAAACAAACTTATCCTTACAAGACTTCAAATTACTACATGCCACGGGCTAATGAGATACATGCAGATGCAGAAGCCAAACACGCTATAAATAAGAAGGGTGGATAATTATGCCTGTAACTATAGTACAAAAACCAAAGGCCAAAAAGAATAAACATAATGATTCTAGGATACCGTGGCCTGAGATAAAACAACAGTTTATTGAAACCAATTTGGAAGGGAGAATGACCCTGACCCAAGTAGCTGAAGCGAATAATATTGTTGTTGGTACTTTGGCTAATAAAGCTGCGGCTGATAGGTGGTATGATGAATTGCGGGAAAAGAAATTAGAAATAACCCGTGAAGTAGAAAAAGCAATGGCGGTTGATACCAAGAAAGTCATTACTCAATTAAAAGCCAAAAATCTTAATGATGAATTGGCAGTAAGGCAGAGGCATTTAGGGTTATCAAGAAAGGCATTATTGATAGCTAAAGCCAGACTGGATACTTTAGATTCTAAAAAAATGACGGTACGGGAAACCTTAGACCTTCTTAAATTTGGAGTAGAGCAGGAACGTAGGGCATTAGGTATGGTAGATGAAACTACTTTAATATTACAGGATGCTCCTAACAGTAATGTTGAATTATCTTATGGTAAGGTTGATTCAGTTATTGGTACATTGATTGACTTAATGAAAGGGGATGATGGCGTATATGAAGAAGTCAAACAGGGAAATTAAAAGAGAAAGGATTAATCAAGTAATTGATACTCAGATACCGTCTTACCATAAAGAGTTTTTTATGGAGATATTACGTGCTAGACAGCACGGAGTAATATCTGCAATAGAGAAGAAGTACAAACGCTTACCAGTACCAGCTAATATATTCATTAATGAGCAGACATTATTAGGGACTCCAAACACGTTGTATCCTGAGATAATGAAGTGCATGGTTGATCTGAACAACGGGACGTACACTGAAGCAGTATTAACCGGCTCAATAGGGTGTGGCAAGACGACTTTAGCCTTGTACACCACCGCATACCAGTTATATTTATTATCGTGCCTTAGAGACCCTCACAGAGAGTTTGGACTTGACCCTGCTTCAGAGATAATATTTATATTCCAGTCAATCAATGAGGCACTTGCAAAGCAGGTGGATTTTGCCAGATTTAAAGCAATGATTGAGAACAGTGAATACTTCACCAAGCATTTCATGTTTGATAGGAGTCTGGAATCTAAATTAAAATTCAATAACAGAATAGAAGTGATACCTGTATCTGGACAAGAGACAGCTGCCATAGGACAAAATGTAATTGGTGGGGTGATTGATGAGCTTAACTACATGGCGGTTATTGATAGGTCTAAGAGTAGTGTAGATGGCGGCACTTACGACCAAGCGATTGCCTTGTATAACTCATTGGCGCGTAGAAGAAAATCAAGATTTATGTCAAAGGGCGCATTGCCGGGAGTATTGTGTTTAGTATCCTCCAAACGATACCCAGGCCAATTCACAGATATTAAGATGGAAGAGGCTCGTAATGAGCTAGAACGTGAAGGTAAAACTACTATTTATGTCTACGATAAAAAATCGTGGGATGTGATACCACCTGAAAGATTTGTAGGTACACGCTTCAAGGTATTCACGGGTGATGAATCAAAGAAAGCGTATATCATTACAACCAAGAAGGAACTAAAGAGGCATGAGGATGAACCAGAATTAGTATTGTCTGTGCCTACTGAGTATAGAACAGAATTTGAAACCGATATGATGAACTCCTTGAGGGAGATTGCCGGTGTAAGTACATTAGCCAAACATCCATTTCTGGTTAATACTGAGAAGGTTGCAGAGGCATTTAATATTAACCATGAGTCCATATTATCGAGGGAGTGTGTGGACTTCAAAGATACTCAGTTATTGATATACCCAGAACGGTTCAAGAACTTAAAAGAGCCACGGTGGGTACATTTAGATTTAGCATTGACTGGTGATAGTGCCGGTATGAGTATGGGGTATGTAAAGGATTTCAAAGCCATTAAGCGTGGTGAGTTTGAAATGGAATTACTACCGAATATAAACATGGATTTTACCCTAGAGATAGAACCACCTAAAGGGGATGAAATACAGTTCCATAAATTGCGATCATTAATTTATAAGCTGTCTGAGTACGGGATTAAGATTAAATGGGTAAGTCTGGATAGTTATCAATCCTCAGATTTTCTACAGATACTACGAGTGAAGGGGTACAAGACCGGCTTAATATCCTTAGATAAAACCACCATGCCGTACAACATAACAAAGACTTGTATTTATGATGGCAGATTAACCACTCATCCCCATGCGAAACTAAAGCATGAATTATTATCACTAGAGATCGACCAGAAGAAGGGCAAGATTGACCACCCAAGCACTTCCACTAAAGATGTATCTGATTCTTTAGGCGGTGTAGTTTACGGATTGACCACTAGAAAAGAGATATGGATTAGGCATAAAGTGCCATTAAGTAAAGTACCTCAGTCAGTTGTTGGGGCTTTAGAATCACAGGCTTCAGCAGATAATATAAAGGGTGCATGATAACCAGTGCAATCAATTGCAATTAAAATAAATAAGAAATGATTTGACAATAGAAATTATACGTGTATAATGAAGCTCAACATCAACAAACGGATTAAACAAATGTTGGAATTATCAATTGTCTTTATACTTCTTTTAACATTCATCATTATGTTGGTGATGTTGGTTAAAAACTTATTTCCTACTCCAGATTATGATTTGTCTACGGAATACGACCAAAACATTGATTTTACTACAACACCTTTTGAATTTTAGAAAACGGATTAAACCATTATGAATACTCAAACAGATTTTGACCATGACGAAACTCAAACAGTAATGTCATTTCAGGTAGGTAATTCTGAAGCTGACGTTGTAGATACCGAGGGAGCGGCTATGTTTCATGGCGTACAATGGGAATGTGAATCAGGAGACTTCTGGACTACATTTGATGTGTGGTCTGTTTTTGATACAGATGAATCAAGAGCTGAAGTACAAAGATTTGTTGATTGGGCTACAGATGTTGAGGAGGCATAATGTTAAAAGTTAAATGGGAGCGTAGAACAGCCACGTATTCTAATGGGTGGACTGGGGCGGTTGGGAAATGGAAAGTTGTATTTATTGATTTTGATGGATGCAAACCACCTGAAGGAAAATCCAATAAAGTAACCACAGTTTTACCGGGAGTAAAGATATTACTTGGGCATTATGAAACGCATGAAGAGGCCGTAAAACGTGCTGAGAAGGTGGTCGCTTGGTGGTATGATAATCTGATTAACTATAAGGATGAATAGTTGTGAATGTAACTAACGAAGAACTAAGACAGATAATGACTGCATGGGCAGGGTACGAAGTTGATATTGTTACTATACAAGAGTTGGCAGAATTATTTTTTGAATAAAGTAAAATAAGATTTGACAATTAAAATTATACGTGTATAATTAAGCTCAACATCAACGAACACAACGGATTAAATATCATGGCTAAAATCACAAAAACCCAACTTCAAGATCAAATGGATACCGTAAAATATGCGGCTGGTAACATTATGCCATGTGTGAATGACACCGAAAAAAACCGCGCTAAAGATTATTTGCGTACCGTGGGATTACAATTAATTGAAATGTTAGAGGATGATCTGGCAAAACCCGCACTATCATTGGTCGCTAAAGCTGAATCAATGATTGACCGCAATGTTAAATTACTAGAATTATAAGGGGGTTGTTATGGGATGCTTTTCTTTTATGTGTAAAGAGTGTGGTGATGCTGTGTTGTCATCTAGTGAGCCTAATTCATCAAAAACAGATGAGGTTCATTTATTCCTTCTTAAAGAGGGTACTGTTGTACAAACACTGGAAGGTCAATACGATTCATACGGTAGAGTATTTAAAGGCACTACAACGGACTCAGTACACTGGGATATGCCTTGGTCTGATGTATGTGATTTGATGTTTGATAAGGATAAGGGTTCAGGTTTGGCGGCTGTACATAAACGGTGCTTTACTGGAAACGTGCCCACTACTCAATCAGATGATGACCCTAATCAGGGTTGGGGTGAAGATGATGCTGATGAATATGATTACTATGATTGTGAGGATGACGATTGTGAAGAGGATGAATATTAATGACCGGAAATGAAGAGTACATAGCTGGGGTGGAGCAGATGAATGAATGGGAATTACTTACTGAAGTTATAGAAAGTCCTGAGCATTTATCTGACTCTTATTATTCTGTATTTGGTGATGCACTTCGTAAGCGATACGAGACCCTCAAACTACTCAATAAATAAATTTGACAATAGAAATTATACGTGTATAATAAGCTACACACTTACAAACAAACGGATTAAACCTTATGATGCTTTTAACTAAAAAAATCAAGAAAACAATGCCAGCTTTATATTCCACTGACGGTGTGGAGGTTTGCAATAAACAGGTGGCGGTTAAATTCTTTACACCTTGGACTAATTGGACTTGGTTTGTTTTTGAGGGAGAAGAGCAAGAAAATGGGGATTGGGAGTTTTTTGGAATGATTCACGGACAGACTAAAGAAATGGGTTATTTCCGATTATCTGATTTAACCTCATTACGGGGGCCTTTTGGATTAAAGATTGAACGTGATCGCTCAGTATCATTCGATACTTATAATGAGGGGAAACTATAATGCTTAAAACATCAATTGAATTAGTGATGGACTTCAAAGACCACGGCAAAATAACCATACCTAAAGGTACTTCCGTGACTCATCAAACCGCACTAGGTAATGACCCTGAGTATAATTTTATAAATGATTTTAGCTGGATGGTATACCCAGATGGAAAGAAGAAACACAGCCTTATACATGATGCAAAGTATTACGGTATTGACGTACCTGAAAGCTGTGTGGAGGATGTATGACTGGTTTTAAGGTACTTAAAGAGAAATGCAACCAATGCTTATTTTCTGCTGACAAGATTGTATCTAATAAAAGAAGAACTGAAGTATTACAAGAGTGTAAGCAGAATGACTCACATTTTAATTGCCATAAGTTTCGGGATGTTTGTTGCAGAGGGTTTTTTGACACTCAAGATAGCCAGATGATACAGATAGCAAAACGGCTTAATGTGGTAAACTTTGTTGAAGAAAATGATAACTCATTAACCAGAAGAATACCAAAGGATTAAGTACAATGGCTAAAACAATATTAACCAAAATCTTGCATACCAGACAAGAGTTTTTAAAATCTCACACATACCGGCCTACAAAATTACACGTAAGTAAATATTTTCTAAATGAACTCAATATATTCTTTGCCATGCAACATAAAAAGAAACGAATCTCAGAAGAGAATAGGGTAATGAGCCCACACTTATTACCGGCCTTTGTAGAACTACCTTTAGTTTATTATGGGGATAATGTTCTTGGTATGACTCTTAAAGAACCACTACCAGATTCAGCTGACCAATTGGTTCTTAGATGAGGGCGGTATTGTATTCAAGTATTGATCTTGAACCGATTACCATACTACACCTTCAACAATTCGCTGTAGATCATCTAAAACGAAATAGGCGGGTGATGTTACCGATATTTGAAACTCAAGCCATAAGACCACACTCAGCTAGTTTAATGACTAAAGCAGTAAACCTAAAGACCGTGGAGATAAGAGCAGAAACACTTTACATTTATGGCAAGGAAACCATGATGCTTTTTACTTATGATGATGAAAGCGCATTGTTGCTGAAGTCTGTATTTCTGGCGGGGCAACAAAAAGAATTAAGAGCCATAAAAGATGATGCTGTAATTGAAGGAGTATTATTAACATTACATAAACTTGGATTTGATAAGGGGGATTAATGTATACATTGATGGTTTATAAAGGTGATGGTTTGAGAAGCAAACCGTACCGGACTAATAATAGTTATGATTACTTGAGTGTATTGGCTCAAGGATTTCCACCTTCTTATATCTGGACAATAAATCCATGCTAATAAATATAACCGATAATATGTATTTGGGGACTGATGCACTCATAGAGGATTGTATTGCTATGGCTAGGAAGCTGGACAATGGCGTATGGTGCTGGGATGACTCAAAAGATCAATTTCTGGAAGTGTACCCTGAGTCAACTGTAGAATCTGTCTATAAATATTATGGATGGTCTGAATAATAACTGGAGTAAAAAATGACTACAATGATGCAAGCAATGTTGGATGCTGGAGTAGAGCAACCAAAAGTAGGAACTGTTATGTGTAAGTATTGTGGTGGAAGAGCCGCACTTGTAACCGGAAAAAAGATATACCCTCATAGATCGGATTTATTCAAACTGAACTTCTATGAGTGTGAACCTTGTGATGCTAGGGTGGGTTGTCACAAAGACAGTGAAGAACCGTTAGGGGAATTAGCCAATTCTGAATTACGTGGGTGGAGGATACAAGCACATAATGCCTTTGACCCTATATGGAAGAAAAAAGAAATGTCCAGAAATAAAGCGTATGCTTGGTTACGAGGTGCAACCGGTTTATCTGTTCATCAATGTCACATAGGTTCAATGGATAAAGAATTGTGTAAGCTGGTAATAAAGTGCTGTAAAAACCGGTGCAATCAATTGCAATGCAACAAAGGTACACAGTAATGAATAAAAAAATAAACTGCAAACATAATGACCGTGGCGCGTGGTGTACTTGCACTAAAGTTAAAAAATCTATATTTGGGTTAGGTGCAAGATTATGCACTGAGTATTATGAATCAGATAATACTTGTGAGTTTCAAGTAAAACATCCACGACCAAAAGCACCACCTCCACCACCTTTACCTTTTAATATCCAAACCCCATTAGTCCCTAGAATGAAAGAAGTAAAAGTATGTTCTAAGATGTGTGATGATTGTCCTTTTTCTAAGAAGTCTATAAGAGGATTTCTGGCAACATATACCATTGACCAGATACAGCAATACATTACCTCAAGTGTATTTTTTGTTTGTCATAAGTATATCAAGGCAGACATGGACAATGATAGCTGTATGAAAGCCGTATTGAATGGTGAGTTGCCGATGTGTAGAGGGTATATGGAATGTATGGTAAAAAGTGCTATCGTGCCTAGAAACGCAGATTTGGCGGTTATTCGATCAGTAATAAAACATGAGTTATCTGATGATAGTATGAGTATGATGGAATTCAGACAACACCATGACCTTTTGTATAGCCCAAAACCTTTTAATCCACCGGTAAAAAAAGATGACAGAGAATAGATACACTTTGCATGTATTACCTAAAGTTCCCACTAAATGCCCACGGGATAAGTGTGTATACAATCAAGAGGGTGTGTGTGATGATGTGAGCATAAACAAAGGCAACAGTGATTCAACTTGTTACAGAAAGAGCAATAAGTTTATGATGGAGTTTTTTAGGTTTATGTGTAAAGATAAAAAGATTTGACAATTAAAATTATACGTGTATAATAAAGCTCACACTTAACAACAAACGGATTAAACAAATGTCAAACTTAAATCAAGAATCACAAGATGAATTAAAAGCTGCCATTAACACGGTAATGAAACACCTTAACTACATGGGTGTTAAAGAAGCCGATATTGGTAAATTAATATCTGACACAGTTCAAAGAGAACACCGCACCATACAACAAACATTCTGGAGAACCATTAATGAGGCCGCAACGGATTACGGACGGTATGCCTCTGTAGACCTTCGTAACGAGGGTTCGCGTGTATGGTGTAACAATGTATCTGAAATTGAAACCACCATGCCTTTTATATGATAGCCACCGGTAATTACTGCCCATCTTGTTTAGGGTTTTATATGGATGATGACCTTACACCTGATGACCTAAAAGAACTAACATTGGTAGGGGCGGTTGTATACTGCCCTAGAGGTTGCATGGATGATTACAATGATTCTGAAAGACAAGTATTAATGGATTCAGACGAGTTGGAAGTATCGACCCCACGAATGGAGGCGGCTTTTAATAAAAAGATGGATGAATTACAGTTGTTGTTATCTAAAGCAAATGATGTATCTGAACAAATGCAACGGCTTAGTTTTACATACCAACACAGTAATGTATCCATAAAAGAATTTAACACTTTTACATAGGTCTACTTATGAAACGTAAAATAGAGATAGATACTTGTTTGGTCTGTCCTCACAAAGCTCACAGAGGCGAGTTTGGCAAAATATCTTATGTACCTGTATGTGGTAAGGAGCAACGAAAAGAGTTACCTTACACTACAGAAAAGAGCCATGGCATTGTTCACGCCTCGCCTACGGGCAAAATACCAGATTGGTGTACATTGACACCGGATAAACCTCCAATGCCTCTCTTAGTGCGTATAGGTGATGAAACGGTAGGTATATTTAACTCACCTAGAAAGGCGGCTAAATATCTGACTAAGAAACATCCTAACAAGAGTTACTCAATAGTGCCGGTGCATGTGTTTTTTGATACTGATTACAAAGAGGAAAAGTAATGGCTGTAATAATTTATACCCACGTAAAAAGTAAAAAGGATATTCTTACTTGGGATTCTACTACCGGTACAATGGTATGGGATGTAACTCATAAGGATGGATTAAAAAATTACTTGGGTGATGATGACTCAAAAATTCAAATAATGTGGGAGGACGACTCACCCACTATGTACCACGGGTGGTGATAATGAATACTTTACAAAGTGAATGGGAATCCTATAGAAAGGGGGTTATGAGTAAAGATTGCGATAAAGTCCAGATAACGGAAACTGAACAAGCATTTTTTGCCGGTGGAATAGCCACCATGACCTTAATACAATCCTTTGCTGAATACCCTGAAGAAACAGCAGTTAATTTAGCTGAAGGATTGCATCAAGAACTATTGGCTTTCTTTACAGAAAAAGAAAAGCTATTAGCTGCATTGGAGAAAATAAAATGATAAGTAATCCAGCAACATTTTTTATTGATGGCAATAAAGAATTAGCCTTTGAATATGAAGGTGGAAATGTTTTATACCATTTTTCAACCCGTGATAGTGGTCTTAGTATAAATATTGATATTAATGTAATATTTTTTGCCAATGACAAAGATCATGCTAAAGAGGTATTAGGTAGAATGTTATCCTTCAAATTGGGTTGCCTGACTACATACCGAAAACAAGACCCCGAAAAAAACAAAGTTGAAACCGATACCAGAATTGACCGAGTAACTGAATATCTTGAGCGCATGGCAGAATGGAAAATAACACTTGCACCTAGAAACCAGATGTATATTGTAGGATGGGCAGCTAATGATATTCTCTAAAGATGATATTCACTATCAATTAGTTAAAAGCGTGTATAAGTTACGTGTAGCCAAAAGAACAGGCAGACTCTACATAGATCATATCAATGAAGGTTTAATCGTCTTAGACGCGCTCTCAGCCACTACAATAAGTAAACAGGCGTTCTGTTTACATCCACTATTGCAAAGTGATAAAGAATTGCACAGGATGCTTCAATATAATCCAGATTTATTACTAAATTGCAGTCCAGTGTCAATAATAATTGCAATGGAGTACCGACAACACTTAAACAGGTTTTCCTCACAAACTGTAATTAATGCCAGAAGGAAAATATTAATTAGTTCACTAAAAAAGGTGATGGAAGAAACCCCCTATTTACGACCAATGGCAATAGCAGATAAAGTTCAGAATAGAAAAGATTTTCTTGCTTTCCATAAAGGTACTCACCCACGGTCTAAAGAATTGGATTACTATTTTCAAACATGGCTCTATGATATACTTGAGGTTGATGAGGATAAGTACCAGCGTTTAGCCGGTGCAATTGATTGCAATAAGGCTACCAGTGAAAAAGATAATAGAGGAAATGGGTTATAAGGTTCTGGATAAAGACTATTTTTTATACGTGTATTTAGGTGAAAGGTTTATTACTTTATTAAGTAAGGATATTGGTTCATGTTACTGGCATAGCCCGACAGGGGAAACAATGACCCCGCTTAATGTTGGTAAAGCATTGATGGACTTAGGTAGGCGCAAAAAATAAGATTTGACAATAGAAATTATACGTGTATAATTAAGCTCAACATCAACCAAACGGATTAAAATTATGTCTGCTTTCATCATATCAAACAACCACGCCCTTTTAATTGCCATTGCTCACCTGTCTGATTATACCCACGGTGGAGACAACACCATATTAAAATACCCGCGACCATTTGAAGTTATCAAAGAGGCTAGGGCTTTACTTGCGGAAAATATAAAATCAGTCAATCACAGATACCCAGATAATGAGAATTTTGAGGAAACTAAGGCTATATTATCTGGACTTAATATTGACGAAAAAGGAATTAAATTATTAATCCATAGAAGGGCTGCAATAGATATAATCAAACAAATACATTGTTATACTTATCAATCGTGTGAGCATGATGGATGGGAAACGTCTTGGTCTTATGCTACCTGCAAAGAAACCACAGATAAATTAATCCCTCATATCGCTGGGTATGAATCTGCTTCATGGGGTATAGAGTAAAATAAGATTTGACAATTAAAATTATACGTGTATAATGAAGCTCAACATTAACCAAACGGATTAAACCTTATGACTACTTCACTTTCAGACTCTTTAAAAAACGCATGGACTGAGCTACATTTTAACTTAGAGCGTAATTCCTGCCAAGAAACCATTACACGTTTAGAAAATAGAATTTCCGAACTTCAACAAAAAATAAAACAAGGTGAGTAAAATGGTTAATCAACTTGTAATTACACGCTCCATTGATGGTTATAATTTCCTTTCACCTGTATTCAATACATTGGAAGAAGCAGAAAATGATAAAACGGCAAAACACCACCATATTCAGAAAACCCGTAAAGCCCATGGAGACCCCGCTGACGGTTGGATGATTTGGTCTGATGGTAATTTTGGCTGGTATGAAACTGAAGCAAGAAAGGTAAAATCTAATGCGTAAATTAAATGTTCAGAATGTAGAGTTAGCGGTATCGCTTATTATTTTTCTGGTTGTGGTTGTAATCCATAACCATGTAACAAACCTACCCCCACTATGAGAGGCAACGATAATGATTTGGTGGATGCCTTGAGAGTATTAGATCAAGTATTTCAAAACACCGAGAAACAAACAAAAACCCTAGTCAGAGCATTACAACAATTAGCTGATATACCAGATATGCAGATACCTAAAGTAAAGGCTGAACAGCCTTGGTACAGGATGAATCAGAAATGGTAATTGAAGAAGGTAAACATTACAAAACAAAAAACGGCTTTCCTGTATTAATTCATAACTATCAGGGCAAAGGAACCTTCAGTATTAAGGGTTCTATTTACAAGAAGCACCGAGGTAGGCACAATAACCCACGCTATGAGATATGGCAACCCAATGGAATGAACAGGGCTATAGAGGCGTGTGAGTGGGACTTAGTGGAGATATGCACCGCTGAGATAAACGATCTTTTTGAACGGAGGAAATAATGGATACTACGGACTTTGAAGAAAGAATGTCTAAGGATTCAGAGAGTAAACACTATGATTGTGTTTATGCAAGACCCTTGTTTATTCACTACTTCATGGAAGAAAAGAAAAAACATTTACCTGAAGGGGTGGAACTAATACCTTGGACTACAAACCGGTCTTTATCTGTATTTCAATATAATAAATTTATTATAACCATAACTTATGAGTGCATTGAGGACGGTGGTGGTTCAGATGAATTAGATAGAGTATTAAACGAATTACAACAACAGAGTAAAAAAAATGATAATTAAGATAAACACTGAAAATAAAAGTGAGATAGAAGAGGCACTTATTGTTCTGAATATGTTGATTTCAAAAATTCCAGAAGCACGTAAGGATAACCCTTTCTTAAAACAATCTATAGAAACCTTACAGCTACCAACAATGGTATTAAACGCTTTACTAACTGAAGGGATAAGGAGTATTGACTTGCTTACTAGATATACCGAAACAGAATTATTCCATCTACCTAATATGGGAAAAAAGGGCATTGCTGAGATTAAGTCGGTGTTAGACAATAATAACTTACAATTAGGGAGGTGATATGCCGGTTACTATAGTAAGAAAAAAGAAGGTGGTTGATACCAGCCCAAAACTATCAGGCAGATTGGCAACCTTATACCCTAACTGGAAACCTACAGTAAAGGAGTATATTCTACGTCTAAGGCGCAATATGCTGGTACATTCACATTTGTATTACCGACTAGACAATCAGCTTGTACCAGATGATTTGTGGCAACGCTGGGCAGATGAACTTGCAGAAGTACAAAAGGATTATGGCACTGACTGGGATTACTACGATGAGTTTTTTGCAGACTGGGATGGCTCAACAGGTTATCATCTACCTTCAGATAAGTGGGTGGTGTATAAAGCTGCATTCCTAATGAATATTTGTGGAGAAGGAAAATGCAATACCGCGTAATGATAAACGGTAAGGATTCGGGATTAATTGAGACTGTTTATGAGTGGGCTAAACAGTATTGGGATAAACGCGCCACAGTAACCGGCTTTAAAATTAAATTGCAACCAATTGCACAAAGTCTGGATGTTGAGTTAATAAAAAGACAATCGGCTATAAGTAAACGCTTGGCTGGTAATGAAATTAAATTTGACAATTAAAATTATATCAGTATAATGAAGCTCAACATCAATCAAACGGATTAAAACAATGAATGACTTACAAAACGAATACATCAAATTAATAATCAGACGAGAGGAAATGAAACGTAATAATTCCACATCCAAGGCTGTCAGTTTTCTGATTAAACAATGTGATGAGGCCAAAGCTAAGTTATCCGGTCAAGAATGGATGCTGGCTTGTGAACATTTGATACTTGAAAAAGGGTTAATGGTATGACAATTATTATTCCAGAATGGTTAGGTTATCTAATAGGCATATCATTTATTTTGTCCTGCATTAATTATCTGTTAGGTTTTGTAAGAATTATTTTAATGATTGCAGTAGGTAAGCAGAAACAAAAAATCATAATGGCGGCTTTAAATCCTAATAAGTCAAAGAAGGAAATGTAATGGGTGATATGGCAGAAGGGTTCAAGGATATGACCGCAATGAGTAAATCCAAACGCGCTCACAATCGTAAATCCTCTAAAGAGATATTAGACAGGTACGAGGTATCATATACCTCACATAATGGGGATGCACACTTTATTGTAACTCACGGAACTTGTGTTGTTGACTTCTGGGCTGGTACTGGTAAATGGCACTTCAGGAAAGCCGGTGGTAAAGGTAGAGGTGTATTCCAGTTATTGCGTAGATTAGGAATTGAAATTGAGGATTAAGATGAAAAAATTAAAAGTATTTTCTGGTTGTTTTGATGGCTGTAATGAACTAATAGTTGCCTCATACACCAAGAAACGAGCCGCTGAGTTATGCGGTGTACCAATAAGCACATTTAATGCTTATGGTTCTGAAACAGGTAATCAGCATCAATGCAGAATAGCACTATCGAAACCCGAAACTGTATTCACTGGTAAAAATGATTTCAAGCATAACTACACGGAGCTAAAATCTAATGTGTGATGAAAAAACAGATTGTAATTATTGTGCTGGGACGGGTGAATGTCAAGATTGTGAAGGGACTGGAGAAAATCAAAATGAAGTTGATTGTGTGGAATGTGAAACTTGCGGGGGCGGGGGTGAGTGTAATGAATGTGATGGTAGAGGCACAGAATGAGTACTCTATTGGATAGTTTAATACCTCTACTTCGTGAAAAGAATAGAATAGCGGCCTCCATAACCAGATTAGCCAGACCTTACCTGTATGAGAGTGGACTTGTAACCCCGATATACAAAGAACGCCCATTTAACGGCTCTAGGCCACTAAAACTAGCCGCACTAAACAAACCCTTCACCTCAAAAGTAAAAACGCCACTAAGCTTCAATTTGGAGGCATATACAATGACCCATATATGTGAGTTCGGTACGGTAGGTGAAGGTCTGGAATCTTTTTTGATAAGTAGTTTACCCGCTAGATATTTAGATAGATTACACAAGCACATATTGAAGCACGGATTTAAACCACTAAGGCTACACCATGAATGACCAGATAAACGAATTAAAAAAACAAATTGCCATGCTTGAGCTTGAGAAAGAGTTACTGCAAGGGGCTTTAATAGAAGTGGCAGATTGTTTACATCAAATAGCACCGCCTTATATTCAAGAACGGATGGAAGCGGTAATGGTAACTGTGAAATTTGGAGCAGAAAATGGGTGACATAATAGTAGGTAGAGAATACCAACATATAAAGAAAGGCACTAGATACCGAGTGATCGGAATATCTAATCTGGATGCTGATGAGGATAGAAAAGATTTTATCCCTCATGTTTTTTACATAGCCACTGATTTAAAGTTATGGAGTAGACCACTTCAAGTATTTATAGACAGATACCGGCTGATAAGCTAATGAGTGGTGGCATGGGTGTAGAACAAAAGCTAGATTTGTTTCAGTGGATTGATAGCTTTGTTGATTTATCCTCACAAAAAAATACCAGCACTGAAACTTGGATGGCTCTTTGCCATGATGCGGTTGAAGCATATAATGATAATAAGAATAACTCTGTATTCTGTGTTAGCCTTTTAGACTTTCAAGACTACATGGTTGAGTATCTACAATATTTAGAAAAGGGCACGTTATGTGGACTGAAGAATCAATACTCTATCGTGTAGTAATCTTATATGATCGCATACATACTGAGACTTACCATATACTAAGCCAGACTGAATGTGGTGCTTGGATATGTATTTTTGGTGGTAAAAAATTCGTTAATTTAAAGGCAAGAAAACAATGGGCTTCAGTGACCGAACAGAAAGCATTGGATTGCTTCATTGCCAGAAAAAACAGACACCTTAATATATTACGAGGCCAGATAAAAACCATAGAGACCGGCCTACGATTAATAAAGACAGGGAATTATAAACAACAAACCATTTCAGATTTTGGCGGGTTTGAGATATTTTAGGAGTACTTAGATGACCAATGAACAAACCGCTGTTATGTTGCAATTGATTGCAAACAATTTACGGGACGCTATAAGTGAAGCAGATATGGAACTGGAGAATGTACCTAGACAACAAATAAAAACGTATATTGGTAATCCTTTGAAAGTAGGACTTATACCACCTTCAGAAAAAGAAAGACCAGAGTTGTATCTAATTACAGAAGGTGATGTAATGGCACTTATGCCACTTCGACAAGTATTGAATGGTATGGAAAATCATATAAATGGGTTACTACTAGAGCATCCACCTAGACCAATGGCAGAACGGAAATGAGTAAATTAAAATCAAATGGTACTTTTAAGAAGCAACCACAACTAATACGAGATAAAATACATTGTGTGTTTATTGATGCCGCTACGGTATTTGAATATGATGGTGACTGGAGAGCGATATTTAAAAAGGCCGGCTACCAGACTCAAGGGCACTCAAAGAAAATGTTTGAAACGATGGCAAAAGCAACTGATACTCAAATGGATAATTTTGTTTCTCAGTTAATCTATAATGTTAAACAGGTGAGATATGAAAAAACTACTGCAAGTGCATAAAGACCAACTACATAACCGAGAATTAAATCTGGAAACCTTAAAGCGTAAATTAGAAACAGATACTAATTATTATTTGGCGGTAAAATCTGAAGTTAAATTTTACGAAATGCAGATACACGAAGCCAGAAGTAAAGGACTAAGAGAATTCGATTCTCAGGATTTTATACCAAAAGCCAAACCAAAACCCGACACGGCCTTAATGGTAGCCCTACAAACCTTACACGATGCCCTAGAGTCACAACCAGATTATGCTCATGGGTGGCATTGCAATCTAGCTATGAGTTTTCTGGATGCCGAACGAAGTAATGCTGGTCAGAAGAATATGCACGAAGTTTGTAATGATGGTGCTTCACGGTTTATGAGGGCGGCTTTTAACATAACAACAAGCAATGATATGCTGGAGAAAGATTATGACAGATGACCAAAAACTAACTGAGTTATTCAAACAATTCAATGATGCTAGTTTTGCCAGTGGTGATGCTTCAGATAGAGCGTTACTTAATCTATTATTCGAGCGTAGAGACACGCTACCGGCTTTAGATGATAAATTCATGGATGGGTTTAAGCAAGGCGAACTTGGTTCACAGTTGGACTATATAAACTCTGCAATATACAACTTACTTGTAAGCAGTCAAGATTTCTGGAAATGCTTTGATAGAGTAAAAAGACTGTAGATTGACAATTAAAATTATTTAGGGTAGTATAAGTGTTCAATATAAAACGGAGTAAACTATGTTAAAAAGATTTAAGAAGTGGAATACCCTCAGATTAGGTAAGCTAATAGCAGAAACAGAACAGCGTGGATATAATTGGGCGGCTGGCATGATGCTAAAATCTAATCATACAATGGAAGTAGAATCTAAAATTGATGGGGCTAGGCAGTTTGGGGCTACCACAGCTTTCGATACGGGGGCGGCTACAGCACTATTTGATTATTCTAAACTAAAGCAATCAAAAAATTCAATAGTAAAACTTAAATGGATACCGGCAGATACCTTTCCTAACGGTGAAAAAAAATGTTTGTTCCTTATGACTTCAGGATTAATCGTTTCAGGTATATTCATTCAAGGTAAATTCATTGAAGATATTATAAATTCTCAGGATAAAATTTTATCTTGGATACCACTAGACTCATTAAGGTAAAAACCAATGGCAACTAAAGCAGAACTAGAACAGATAATTAAAGAAAAAGATACCTTCGTAAGTGATGTTATAGCTGAGAAGGTTCTACTAGACCAACAAATAAAAAAGTTGGAACGTAAAGTAAATGATGCGGTTATAGAAGCAAATGCAGCTGATAAGGCGTGTCGTATCCATGAGGATAGATTGGCACGGGTTAAAGAGTCCGTATCTACCGTATTAGCGGCTAAATTTCCCAATGCGTACAATGCAGACCCTGATGCCTACAAAGACCCCAACGCACCGGAGGATGCAAAAGTTGAGGAGTTGCTGGTATATCAATACATTCTTAACATAGTGAGCTGATGAATTTTAAAATCTGGTAATTGATTAAAGGGGGGGTATTAATGGCTCAATTAAAAGACACAACCATACTAAACACGGAGGGTTTTAAAAATGTCATGTTTGATATATTAAATAAGGAAATGTTGGAAGCAGCTGAACCAGTAATACAGGAGGCATTAAAGAAAGCAGAAAAAGAAATGAGAGCTAAATTGGCTCAAAAGATAATATCGGTAATAGAATCTGATTACTCTATTGAAAAAATGCAGAATAGAATAGTTATAACAGTAAAACAAGCTGAAAAAGATGGGAGACCTTTCTTGTGATGGAAACAATAATAGTTTACTTTTTTGTAGGGGTTCTTATATTTATTGCGGTGCTTATATTAAGCAGATTAATTATAGGTATTACTTTATTCATTTATGCGGGATTCAATTTTAAATTACATAGATGTTATGATAGGTACTACACCTCTATAATAAGTGCGGAAACCTTCAGTATTATCCTTATCATTGTTACTGGGATAGCAGTTATCGCTTCCTATTATGTAACAAAGGAATATGTATGCCTGAAAAGTTAATTATTGAGAACCGCACCGGGAGGCCAATACTTGAAATACTTTCTCATGTAGAACAAGTATTGGTTATGGGTAGAATAAGTAAAAATGATACCCAGTATTGTTATGCTACTAAGTTTGATGATGATATTATTGTCTATGCAAGTAAGAACAAACAATCAGATAAATTTGTAGTTTCTAATTATAAAAAAATAGGATAGTTATGTATAAAACAGAAGTAGAAGGTGCGGGTGGCATCTATGCAAAAGTAGTTGAACACTCAAGTAATCCACTATACCCAGATGTACCGGATATTTTTACCCTTGAGTTAAAATACCACCGGTTTATTCATGCAGAATTTATGACTCATAGAGTATTCAGTCGGAACGCTTCAAGTAGTCGGGCTGTTCCAGTGAAACGAGTATTGTCTAATGTAAACAATGAACCGGCAATGCCTATTCATTGGGGGCAAAACCAAGCTGGTATGCAAGCCGGTGCAGAAATAGATGCCCCTGTGTTTGTTATGGGGAGACACTACTCACCACAAGAAGCATGGGAATTGGCAGGTAAGGACAAAGCCATATTTGCCGAGGCGTTCAATGAAGCCGGCTACCATAAACAAGTAGTAAACCGATTAACTGAATCACATCAATTTATTAAAGTGGTAGTGACTGCAACGGAATGGGCTAACTTCTTTAGTCTGAGAATACATCCTGATGCACAACCAGAAATACAAGAGCTGGCAAACTGTATGCGTTCAGCAATGAATTTCAGTGTACCAGAACGGCCTGCAAATGGAATGATGAATAAAAATGGTGATGATGTTTATACTCACCTACCTTATTTACAGTCCATAGATTACGATATGTACTACCATGGCGATTTATCCTTAGATCAGCTTTGTGCAATATCTTCAGGACGTTGTGCTAGAGTATCTTATTTAAACCATGATAACTCACAACCAGATTACCATAAGGATATTCAACTACATGATGATTTGGCTAAAGTACGGCACATGAGCCCATTTGAGCATGTAGCTAAAATCATGCTGGATGCTGACCCAGAAACACCACCAATAGGAGCAACCCATAGAGACTTAGATGGGCGGTGGTGGTCTGGTAATTTCAGACAATGGGCACAGTATAGACAGCTCATGTAATTCGTTTTTGTTTCTCTGGTATAGTACCAGTGTTCTCGTAGCGGTATCGCAACCCTTACAGTAGTAACAACCCCTGACCAGAGAAACAATTTAATAGTGCAATCAATTGCAATGAAATAAGATTTGACAATTGAAATTATAACTGTATAATAAAGCTCACACTCATCAAACGGATTAAACAACATGGCTTCTCAAATTAAACAAAACTGGTTTGAAACATTAAACGCTTCACTGGAATCAGAAAATCTAATACATGCTTGGGAATTTGGTTTGAATATCGGTTATGGTCAAACCGTTTCCACCACGTTTGATGATGGTACTAAACACGGTCATTACATTTCAATTACACGCGAAACAGATGGACGTTA
>Ga0164315_10000006_pt1 | contig 98442 bp, 91 predicted proteins | sample GuaBasSedimGuay6_FD_113737 | JGI IMG/M metagenome (GOLD analysis project Ga0164315, IMG submission 113737) | Subseafloor sediment microbial communities from Guaymas Basin, Gulf of California, Mexico - Guay6, Core 4569-2, 0-3 cm | ecosystem: Environmental > Aquatic > Marine > Hydrothermal vents... | reverse complement strand
ATAAATTCAAGACCGAGAAAATGTTTATGTTATAATAGCCCATTTGAGGTCTTTGCCAAAAAAACTGGCATAGATATTTTTTAGGTCAAGTGTTGCACTTATGATGTGAATCTAAGTAATAAATTTTGGGCTATTTTTTGTAAATTGCCATCAATTGTAGTTTTTATTATTTTGTTATTATTTTTAATTTTGTTTTGTTTAATGATATAATTTATAAAATGCTCTGTTCGGGTTGAATTATTTTTTTCTACCAAATCAATTGTTTGAGTTTTGATTTCTTGTATCTGTTTGTCGCTTATAATGTTATTTTTTTTTAACCTATCTAATAAAATATTTATATCTCGGTCAGTTTTTGCTGTGTTTTTATATAAATCTTGACGGCTCGGAGCTTTGATTAAAACCGCCAGAGACAACATTTCTTTTTGATTAAGAGTATTTAAATTGCGCTTAAAGTAATAAATAGTCGCTTGTTTTAAACCTCGTCTTTGGGCGGTATATGGCACTTGATTTAGATAAAATTCCAAAATTGTCGCTTTATCAAATTTCAACTCTAACTCATATGCCTCCCACCCCTCTACCCAGCGAGTCCAAAAACTTCGTTTTCTGGTATGCAACATTTTTATTACCTGCTCTGATATCGTGCTTGCTCCTCTTTTGATTTTCAATGTTATTAAATTTTGATAAATAGCATTTATTCTTGCTATCCAATCTATACCACCATGTTCGTAAAATCTTTTATCTTCTGATAGAATAAAAACTTGTTGTAAAAATTCTGGAATCTCGTGCAGAGAAATTATATTATGTAAATTAAATTTATTTTGATAGGTAATATTTAAAGGCTTGCCGTCTTTGTCTATAATCTGTGGTTTTTTTATAACATTGATAACAGCATTCAAATCATCAGGAATCTCTCGCATTGATAGTTTTGTCATTCCAAACAAAAAAACAACAAACACTAACAAAACAACAGCGAAAAATAATGACTTTTTAGCAAGCATATTTTAATCCACGATTATTTTTTTATCTTCTTAATCATTGACATTTAAAGTAGCGCTCAATCCTTTACCAAAAATATCAGTTTCATACATTTGTTCGCTGTGGATAGGCATTATGGTAAATTGTCCTGTGGCGATAGCTTGGGCGGTATAACTTAAATTATATTCGCCCTTTGGTAAATAATCTGCAAAAAATCTGGCGGCATTAAACCGCAACTCTTGATGATAAAAATGATAACTATTATTTGTTGCACTGTCTGCATCAATGGCGGAGCTTGTTGCCAGATTTTTATTTACAGGTTCTAAACCGCCTGGCACCGGGTCATCCACAACTACATAATATCTATCAGTAGGGGTAGATAGATATAAATCAACCTTAACTATATCTCCTCTTTTAATCGTAATAGGGTTTGTTAATTTTACCCATTTATCGTTTTGCTGGATTGAATATTCTCGTCTGATTTCAATCCCATTATTTATTCTTTTTTCAATCGCGTCAGTTGGAGCATAGGCTATTTTGGTTGAATAATATAATCGTCCCTCGCCTTTTTTATTGATAGTAACATCTGTTTTTTGCCCTGGGGTATCGCCTGTGGCTTTGTCATAAAAAATTGATGGTTTGTCATTTAGGGCATTAAAATTAGTTTGCCCTATTTTGTTATCTCCTACCAATGCTGTAATTTGCATCTTAGGCTCGACACTTTCATAAACTTTGCTATAATCTAACAAAGCATTCATACAAAAAACATTTTCTTGGGTATTTTGCCAGTGGTTTTTTTTGCCTCTTTTTTGAGTTATGCTCCGCACTTGTCTCATTGGTATATCTTTAATTTTATCAAATAATTTTGGATTATTTTTTAAATTTAAAAAAGCACTTAGAGTCACACAATTTGCTCTCATAGGAGTTGATAACATTTCATAACTTGATAAGCTTTTATCATTAAAGCTTATCATTCCTGCGGATTGACTCATATGAGATAAAATTGAATTTAATGTATCAGATTTTAATTTTTCATCATCAGATACTTTATTTAATGCCGTAAGAAATTGGGTTTTGCTAAATAAGTCTGCTGTTTTATAAATATTTTTATATCTATTGAACTCTTTTAATGTAAGTTTGTTATGTTGCGATAGAACATTTAAAATAATAGCTTGAATTGATGATGATAAATTCTGATTATTTTTAGATGATTTATAATTTTTTAAGACACCCTCTAAATAAGATAACAACCTATTCTCAATTAGTGTAGGAACATCAAAACCTTCTTTTTTTAACCAAATAAAAGCCAATGCCGTATAAGCACTCAAATATGGACTCACATACTTATCTTGGGGAATCCAATATGTAAAACCGCCGTTTGGTGCTTGGCTATTGACAGCTTGATTTAGAGTTTTCTCCACCAAAGGCAAGTTATCTACCCATATATCTTTATCGCTATATTTTTTTAGTTTATTATATTGTGATGCCATAACAGCTTTTGAAATTCTTTGTTCCCAGCAAGTATATGGATAGTTTTTCATATATTCAAATGCACCATCTAAATTACTTATCACCGAGGGCGACATATTAACTGTTATGCCACCGACATCAGGATAAATATCTTGGGGGAAGGCAATTTTTTCTATTATTTTTTTATCTGTTGTTGTGCCAAAATTGGTAGCTGTGATTAAAGATCGGCGTTTTTTAACAGATAGATGGTGTTCAAATGCGTCTGTATCCACCTCATCTCCTGCGGTAATTAAAAATGCCATCTCACCTGCTTTTTTGCTTTGGATATCAAGATATATTTTTGCTCGCTCATAAGCTGTTGTTTTTATCGTATAGGTTTTTTCAAGCGGAGCATCCGTATCAATAGCAGAGCCTGCAACTTTGACTTTGATTTGCAAAGTGCGGTTTTTATCGGTGCGATTGATTATGCTAAAACCTGCTTTGAATTTATCGCCTTGGGTAATTTGGTTCGGCATTATGGGGCGAATCTCGGTGGCACGATTTACTTTAAAATTACCCTGTCCTAATCCCATCTGATCATCTTTGGTGACAGCCAGTGCAAATAATCGCCAACCAGTTAAATTATCTGGCACTTTAAATTCTATCTTGGTTTTTTTCTCACCTTTTTTTAATTTAATTGATGGATTCCAGTAACCAATATATTTTATCAAATTACGAAGTTTGACATTCATATCAGACTCTCCTCCTCCACCACCTGGGGTGGCACCTTTGGTTTCAAAGTTATATCTACCGATAAGTTTTTTTAATAGATTATAATTTTTGACCCCCAGTTCTTCAAGAGAGTTAAAACCTTGATAGGGGTTATAATATTTTTTACCACTTTTATTTAAAGCAAAAACTGCCTCGTCAATGGCAACAACTGCTATCTCAATTGGCTCATTTTTGTCATTATATTTAGGCTCAATTTCTATCGTAGCTTTGACCTTTTCTCGTGGTTTATAAACTTGTTTGTCGGTAAAGATTTTTAAATCAATTTGTTTGTGAATATCATTGACCGGGATTGCTATATAACCCATCTTAAAAGCAGGTTTGCCCAAATCAATATTATTTTTACCAAATGGCTTCTCCACTCGTGGCGAGGTTAAAACAACTGATAAATAAACCCCCGGATAATCATCTTTTTTAATAGGAATATCTATAATTGATAAACTATCATTTAAAATTTGAGTCCATTTTCGTAAAACCCCATAGCGTTCAATACTGATTAAAGCTGTGGCTCCGGGATATGGATTTTTTATTAAAACCTGGGCGGTATCACCTATTTTATACTGTTCTTTATCAAGCACTAATTTCAAGTTGTTATTGTTATTTTGAGTCCAATTTACAAAACCTGCACCTGTTACCCAACTATTATCCTCGCTGATATTTTTTCTATTTTTGCTATCTTTTATCATAGCTGTAATCTTATAATATCCTGCCTCAGGTGGAGTCCACTCACACTTTAAAGCAATATTTTTAGATATTAAATTACAAGAGCCGCTATCAATCCATTCGGTAATATATTTATTAACATATACATTACCTGCACTTTTTACCTTAGCAGATTTTATACTCTCGCGGGTTATTTTTATCTCAACTGGAATATCCGCTATGGGGTTACCATTTGCATCAACAACGATAAAATCCACCGAGGCAGGTTTATTTTTTTCATACGCCCACTGATCCTGTTTTAAGCCTATAAAACGATCTCGTCCTTGATATAAAGCTTTGGCAGTTTTGGCGATAAATTTACCACGATCATCCGCCACAGCTGATTCTACAATTAAATTACCATAGGTTATATTCTCCTCATCTAATAATAAACTACGGTTAAGCTCGCCTTGATTGTCTAATTTATTTTCTGATGAATGAATCGTTTTATCCTCTTGTGCAACAGGATTATAAAATGAAAAATCTTTTATGGCAGGGTTTTTGGATGAAAATTTGATAGGTTTTATAATGGCATTTAAACGGGTTTTAGCGTCAGCGAATGGACCTCCTGCGAACATTGTGGCGGCAGTTTTGATAACTAACATTGAATCTGCTTTGAAAACCTTGCCATTTAAATCTGTCATAACTTTGAAAGGTGCGGGGGTAAAGTCACTTACCAAAACTCTAATCGGGTAGTGAGTTTTGTTTGTTTTTAAATTCTTTAAAGTAAAATCATACCAACCCATACTTGCCGTTGTAGGGACAACAAACTCGCCCGCAAAACCGCCAAATTCTGATAATTTTAATTTTGCTATTTTATGCACTGTTGTATCTTTTGAATCTGTGACCTCCAAAGAATAATCATCTTTTATATCGGGTGCGATCCAATGAAAATTATTTTGATCTCGGACATATAATTTATACTGCACTTTGTCGCCGAGCTTATAAACTCCCTGGGCGGTATATCCCCAAGCTCTGGCATATTGTCCTTTTTTCTGGGTATATGACCACACCCCGCTACCATAGGTTGAAACCTCATAAGAATAACTAAGCGGTAAAATCGCCATATCATCATTTTTATCAACTCTTACAAAAAAATGTGGGTTTTTTCTGTTGGTATTTGAAATTTTTAAATCAGGGTCAAAATTTTGTATGCCGGGCATTGTTGCTAACCCATTTTTATCCGTTATAACCTGCGGCGTTAATAAATCTGGCTGGTCTTTGATAACATTATTATAAAATGTGTCAGGATATAGACTTATTTTAGCATCAGCGACAGGTTTGCCTGTTGCCATATCTGTGACCCATACAGTAGAGTTAAAATGCCCTATTTTCATATGCACTTGATATGGAGTTATCTGGGCGACAAATTTATGATATTTTCTTTTATAATCGTGGATTTGTGGTTCGCTATTTAAATAACCTACTATCATTCCTGATTTATTATCTAACATTTTACGAACATCAAGAGAGGTAGCAAATGTTTTGTCAACTACTTTTGGTAAAATTTTATTATAGGTTTGATTATGTTTTAATCCTTGCTTTGTTAAACTGTAATAATCAATTTTAATCTCATCTAAGTTGGTGACAAACAACGGCATAGCTGAGTTTATATTTTTTTCTAATACTATATCATTATTATTTAAACTCATTTGTTTATCTTTATGGGAGGTGTAGAGCTTGATATTTATCGGATTTTTTAAAGCCCTGCCAAAAACATCGGTAAATTTATTATTATCATTGCTTGTTATGGTGTATTTTTGATAAGCTTTAAAATAATCTGGCAAAGACTTAGTATAGGTTTTATTTTTTTTATGACTTTTACTGTACCAATTTGATGAATAATTCTCCCAAATATCAATATTTTTTCGTTCTATGCTGGGAGATATTTTTAAAGATTTTTGCAAAGATGAAGAGGTAACAGGAGATGAAAAAACCAACTTAAAATTGCTTTGCGGATCACATTGTGATATTTTATTATCCATTATTTTTGTCCCATCATTATTATTGTTGGTGGTGATGGTGTTTTTAATTATTATATTCTTGCGTTGCACAAGGTTATAACAAACAAAACCTACGAATTTAAACTCAGGATAAGTGGTAATTTTTTTAACAACAATAGCAGGTTTTCTGATGCCGATCTGATCGCCTTCAATCGATTTTAAACCAGAGTATTCCATAACTTTAATAACAGCATTAGCCGGTAAATCATCAACAGGGGATATCATCCATTTATAACGTGCCTCATCATATATTGTATTAAACGGTGTTTTTATATTTCTTGCCTGCAAAAATTTATCACCTTTTTTAAGTTGCATATATCTTTGCAATAGATCATTTTCTGAATCTTTTTCTTTATAAATTTTAATGGGATAGATTTTTTTATTGAGAGTTTTAAGCTTTATCGCTTGTAATACCGAAGTTTTGGTGACAGGTTGATTAAATCTCAAAGATAAAACAGGTTTGGTAGGCGATAACCAGTCTTCAACATTAGTATAATTAATCTTAGGCAAAGTTGTTATAAATTCAAATTCATAGGATTTATCAAGCACAACTCCATCAGAGGTTTTAATCTCAGATTTGACAAAAACTTTATAATTAGTTGATTTTTTTAAACTATGTTTTTTATCTAACTGACAAGACAAAGATTTGACATCAAGCCAGCGCCATTGACATTTTACCGCAGGTGTAATAATAATTGGAATATCAGCACTTTTGCGACTCATATCGCCTAAGCGGACCACAGGACGATTAAAATTAAAAACAATTTGTCGAGTCGATACAGAGACATCTTGTCCCGCAGGGGTCATCCGATAAATTGATAATTTGTTATTTTTATCAGCATACAAAGGCAAAACAAACAACAAAGAAAAAATAAATATTAAATATTTCATATGACACCTAAAATGAGGACAAAATTATCAATACATAATAACAAAAATAAAAAATGCATGTGTCAAAAATTTAATTTTTATTCAATACTATGCTCTCATAGGCAGGAACTGGATTTTATCTGAAAGAAATGCGAGAACATTTGTAATGCTTGTTAAGTCTTGTTATCGCTGGCTTTATAACCTATTAAAAATTGCTTCGCTAATCAAGACCCTTTGCAAATTAAAGTACCGACTCCTTGATTCGTAAATAATTCTAACAGAACACAATTAGGAACGCGACCATCGATTATTTGGGCAGTTTTTACTCCTGCATTTACTGCATCTATCGCACATTGCACCTTAGGCAACATCCCACCATCAATTGTGTCATCTTTAATCAGATTTTTAATTTTTTTCTCGTCCAAGCCCGTTAGTAAATTGCCTTTTTTATCTAAAATTCCAGTTGTATTTGTCAGCAACAATAATTTTTCAGCTTGCAAAACTTTTGCTATCTCTCCTGCCACAGTATCGGCATTTATGTTGTAAGACTTGCCTTTCGCATCAACAGCAATCGGTGCGATTACCGGAATAAAATTACTATTATCCAAAAGAGAAATAAGCGATGGATCTATCTTGTCAACTTTACCGACATGCCCTAAATTTATATCACCATCAATTTTTAAAGGTGAGGCTTGCATAAATCTACCATCCTTGCCGGTTAATCCTACGGCACGACCGCCATGTTGATTAATAAGGTTCACGATAGATTTATTAATTTGTCCTCCCAATACCATCTCTACTAAGTCCATAGTTTCAGAATCTGTAACTCGCATACCCTTGATAAATTCTGTTTTTTTGCCAATTTTATCAAGCAATTTATTTATCTGCGGACCACCACCGTGCACCAACACAGGATTAATCCCTACCTGTTTCATTAACACAATGTTTCTTGCAAACGAGTGTTTTAAATCTTCGTCAACCATTGCATTGCCACCAAATTTTATCACTACCACCTGACCTGATAACCTTTGCATATAAGGCAAGGCTTCGTTTAATACCTGTGAAATTGTTTGTTTATTTGTCATAACTCCAATTATTCATAAATTTACAAAATAATTATAACAAATTTTTATAACTTAATTTGTTTATTTTATTTTTATATTGTATAATCGTAATTTTTTTATGGAGTATTTTATTATGAACATATCTAAAACATTTTCTGCTGTGGTTGTGTTTGGTGTAATTGTATTATTTTTTAGCTCACAATCATTTGCTCAAAATGGCGAACGAAAAAAAGGGCGGACAGAATTTTCTTTTGAAAAGTCTGATAAAAACCAAGACAAAAAAATAAGCCTTGATGAGTTTAAAGATGCCAGAAAAAACGATTGTGCTGATGCTGAAATGTCTGATAAGTTCAAAAAAATAGATAATAATCAGGATGGTTATTTAAGCGAAGACGAAATAAAAAGTTTTCGTAAAAATCGCCGTGGCGGTAAGGGCAAAAGAGGCAAAGGCAGAAAAGGCGGTAGAGGTGAAGGTAGCAACAGAAGAGGTGGCAGAAAATCTATGCCTACATTTTCAGACTTTGATAGCAACAACGATGGCAAAATAACAAAAGAAGAGTTTATTGAGTCTCGCGGTCAAAGAGTTAAATCTCGTGCCAAAGACGGCAGAAAAATGAAAGGCTTGAAAAATATGCCATCATTCGCTGATATTGATAAAAATAATGACGGCAATATTGACAAAGCAGAATTTGATACTCATCTTCAAGAACACAAAAAAGAACATCAAAAAAATCATTAAAAACCTACCATAACAAGGGGGACATCCTCCCCTTTGTTATTTGTTAACACTATACCACCAAAAATGATAGATACAACCAAAATTCCAGCCGAATTATTGCCAATTTTACAAGAAAAATTAAAAAATAATAACGATGAGATTCATATTCCTCCTGCGGTTTTTAATACTATGGGTGGTAAGTTTTTAGAGTTCAACCAACAAAACAAAACTTTAAAAAATAGTTTCCCCATTTTATCCCAATATCTAAACCCCTATGGTAATTTGCAAGGCGGGATTATTGCCACTGCGATTGATAACACCATAGGACCTCTGAGTCTGTTGGTTGCCCCACCGAACTTTACTCGTTACTTAGATCTGAAATATGGCAAGATAGTAACGATGGCGATGAAAAATATTTATGTCACTGCTACTTTCATCGAACAAAAAAAACGTCAATTATTTTTTAGTGCCACAGTTGAAAACAAAACAGGCGATAAATTAGCCACTGCCTCTGCGACTCATTGGGTGATTTAAGGAATTTCTTAAAAAAACCGCCACAATAGCAACACAAGCATAACACCAAACCCCGTGATTAATTCAGATATTTCTTTAAAATTTATTTGCTACAAAAACACAACAAATTAAAAAATAACTTGCAATCGTTTTTTTTGTATAATGGCAATTTTTTATTTTTTATGGAGTCTTGTTATGAATAAAATCTTAGTTATTTTTACCCTTAGTTTGTTTGTTATATCTTGTTCCACAGAAGATAATGATGATTCTTTATGGGATTCTGATGGTCCATCACTTGTAGGCACTTGGCAAAGCAACTGTTATACTGATGCAGGTTTAAATCTTGATGTTGCACTATTTCCTACTTATAATGATGCTGATGGCACAGCAACATTCAAAATATATACAACCAATGATGCAACCTGTGGAACATATAACTGCTCTTACAATCTTGAATTTGATTATTCGGTTTTAGGACCCATAGTTCAATCCTCTGAAAAACAAGTTCATAAAGTCAACAATGCCAGCAAAAAATGGACAAATACTTGTGGGGCTGCTAACCCTACCTCAAGTTTAACCTATGATATTTATCAAATCAGTAGCAATGGTGATTTAAAATTCGGTGATGACAGTGGCGCTAATGATGGCTCAACAGAGGCTCTGCGACCAACCTCTCTTAATAACAACATTATTTATACTAAATAATAATCATCTAACCCTTAACTATATTTTACGGAGAATAAAAATGAAAAAACTACAACAATTATCTTTATCATTTATCGGCATTATATTTTGTGTTCCTTTATTGGCAGTTGAGGGCAACAAATCACCTACGGTTGCAGCCCCTGCTGGCACAACTATTATAATCAACAATGGTGGTGGTAGCACCAATCAACTCAAAGATAAAAATACAAATACTGATGCGGACAAAAACAATGTTAACAATAACAAACCTAATCAGCCTCAAAACAATAATGAGAGTAAAAAAACCAATACTACTAATACTGCCAGAAGATTTTCAGCAGGGGTTATAATAGCAGCAGGTAGTGGTTTAAAAACTCATAAAGTTGAAACCAGAGGCAGCCATGCTGATTATCAAATAAGTGCAGGTGGCGGGTTAGGTTTTGGTATCCGTGGCTCATATGGTCTCTCTAAAATGATTGATTTAGATACAAGTTTTGTCTCACAAGAATCCAAGATGGAGCATTATGGTGGCACATCTTTATATGCATCTACAGGTAGTGGCTCTTTTAAACGACAAGTTTTTTTGTTTACTGGTAAGTATAAAATGCCCTTATCTTATAACAAAGTTATGAAATTCGGTGGTGGTTTAGGTATGTATATGAATGGTAAATTATCAATGAGTGAAAGTAGTACTAATTTTAAAAAAGGTGATCTTGCTTATAACAAATTAGACGTAGAATATAAAGATGCCATAGGTTATCACCTAACCGGAGAATATGAGCATATATTTAAACCAAACCTGTCTTGGATTGTTGGAGCCAAATTATATTTTGTGGACTACGAACCTGATAATATCAAGGTTGAAAAAGTGGACTATGTGGTAGATGACACAAAAACTTTTGATGGTAGTGGTTTTGATATTATAGCAGGTTTCAACTTTTACTTTTAAAGCCAAAAAGTAGAATTTTAATAATTCCACAATCGGAGGTGGGACTTTAGTCCCACTTTTGCAACTTGTTGCAACATATGGAATAAAGCGGTTCATGACACAGACAAAAAAATAATACATCATAACGAGGCGGACGGATAAAGTGATGTAAAATCATCCAATTAACCGCCGTGGTTATCTCGTGTTATTATCCGTATACTTGTTCTTTTAGTCTTGTTTTGTCACAGGTTTAGTGCATACCCTACGAGATAACCACGGCGGTTTATTATTCCATGTCCCTCTTTTTTATCCGTCCGCCTCGTTATGACGGGATTCTTTTTTGGTGTCCGTTTATCCTCAGCCATTAGGGGATCGCTTCGCTCGCAAGCTCACTCGCGATGACGGATTATTTTGTTTTGTATGATGCAGACAATTTAACATAGTGTTCGGCAGAATAACGAAAAAATGATATTTCTTTGGCGGTTAGTTTGCGAATTTTTTTAGCAGGTGAGCCCAGATATAAAAAACCTGATTCCAAGATTTTATTATTTGGCACTAATGAACCAGCTCCTACCATTGTATTTTTTTCAACTATTGCACCATCCAATATTATAGATCCCATTCCAATCAGAGACTCATCTTTTATCGTGCATCCGTGTAAAATTACATTATGCCCTACGGTTACATAATCTCCTACAATACAATCTGTGGCATTTGAATAATCACTTTGATGGCTCATGTGTAGAGTTGAGCCGTCTTGAATGTTGCTATTTTTGCCAACTGAAATTTTACCGAGATCCGCTCGCAGAGTTGTGTTAGCCCATATGCTGGAATTTTCATCTATTTTACAATCACCGATTAACACCGCAGATGGCAAAACCATAGCGGTTTTATGAATTATGGGTTTTATATTTTGAATATCTATCATAATTTTTATTTTTTATTGTCTTTTTTTAATGTTACCGTTGTATTTTCTTTTTTGCTCTCCACCGCAGGATTTTTTGTTGTTGCTTTTGATTCTTCATCTTTTTTTATAACAGGTTTTTTGCGGACTCTTTTTTTTGGTCTTTGCACTTCTTTCGGACGAGCAAGCGGACATTTTTCCATATCGTGATCCGTATCTTCATCCAATACATCCCAGGCATACTCCAAAGCAAAAGTGATTCTTGAAAAAATTCTCTCCTCTGGAATGATTTCAATTAAACCTGTTCTTTTCATTACCCCGACAAATTGTTTTTTCATGCGTGCGATAATAAATTCTATGCCGTTTTGTTGTAGTCGCTCGGCGAGGTTTCGCAACATAGATTCACCTGTGGCATCCATAGTATTAACACCTTCGGCATCAAAAATAATAAAGCGTAATTTGGGGTTTTTAGCACTAATTTCTAATACTTTGGTTTCAAAATAACTGGCATTAGCGAATAACAAAGAATAGTCAAAACGCACCATTGAGATATATTCACAAGTATCTAATTCCTTATGCACTGAAATATCTCGCATCGTAGCATCTTTAAAACGCGATAAAACTGCCATTCTTGGCCGCATTGAGCGAATAATAAACATTGAAATTGTAAGCCCGACCCCAATTAAAATTCCTTTATCAAGGTGTGGTGCATATAATAGAGTAAATATAAAAGTTGCAATGGCTACAATTCCATCTTGACGTTCGGCATGCCAAGCATGGATAATCGGTTCTATTTTAACCAGATTTACCACTGCCATAATAATAACCGCGGCGAGAGTTGCCTGGGGTAGATGCCATAATAATGGGGTAAGCCATAATAGCGAGATGCCAACTACCAACCCTGTGACGATTGATGAAAAACCTGTTTTAGCACCGTTATCAATATTAACCGCCGAGCGAGAAAATGATCCTGATACCGGATAGGTGCCAAACAATGAGGCAGTAATATTGGATAAACCCTGTCCTATTAATTCTTGATTGGTGTTTAATCTCTGGCGAGTTTTAGCAGCCATGGCTTTGGCGATTGAGATTGCCTCCATAAAACCGATTAAAGAGATAGTAATAGCAGCGGTAAAAAGTTGCAACATCACCGAAAAATCAATTTCAGGGATTGATATTGACGGCAAACCTGCAGGAATAGAACCGACTACTTTGCCACCTAATTCATGGAATTTCATAAAATAAGAAATAGCAGTTGTAATAACGACTGCCAGCAATACCCCAGGTATTCTTGGTAAAAATCTTTTGGATGTTATCATTATAACAAAAGCTATAACAGCGAACATCAAGGTCAATAAGTGGGTGTTATTAAAGGCAGCTTGAACAACATTTATAACCAAATCATAATGATGGTCAGTCTTTGCGATCTCCACACCAAATATTTTACTAAGCTGTGAGGTAGCGATTATGATGGCACCTGCATTAGTGAAACCTATCACAACTGGATGAGATAATAAATCTACTAAAACCCCAGATTTAGTAAGACCTAAAAATAGTTGAAAAACCCCTACCATTAAGGATAACATCGCAGCATAAATAACAAATCCTTCAGGGTTGGCGGTGGCAAGAGGTTCCAAAGAGGTGGCAGTTAATAATGATACAACTGCCACAGGACCTGTTGCTAATTGCCGAGACGAGCCAAAAATTGCTGCTATCATTGGTGGTAAAAATGAGGCATATAATCCATAATAAGCAGGTAGGCCTGCAAGTTGGGCATATGCCATAGATTGTGGAATTAAAACCAAAGCGACTGTAAGACCTGCCATTAAGTCTGCTTTTAGAGTATCAGTATTTTTAAGCTCACCTACCCATGATAAAAATGGTAAAAAAGCTCGTTTTAAAAAAGTGGATGGGTTCAAAGATACCATATTTTATAAATTTAAAAAGTCAGAGAAAACAACCCATCGGCGAGTTTTGGCTCAAACCAGGTGGATTTTGGTGGCATAACCTGATTATCATCAGCAACACTTATCAGCTCGTCAATTGAGGTAGCAAACATTGAAAAAGCTATGGCAAAATCACCTGTATCAACTTTTTTTTCTAATTCGGTCAAACCACGAATACCACCTACAAAATCAATTCTATCATCAGTTCGTGAATCACTAATTCCCAGAAATGGCTCTATTAATTTATCCGCAAGCAGGCTAACATCTAATTTTGCCACAGGATTATTTTGTGGAATAAGTCTGGGTTTTATGTCAAGCTGATACCAATTTTTATCGACATACATCCCAAACTGACCATTTTTTTGGGGATGGACGGCATCGAATGATTTTTTTATTTTAAAATTTTTATCAATTTTTTGCAATAATTCATCAACTTTTAAAGCATTTAAATCTTTTATGACCCGATTATATGGTAAAATTTTCATTTGATGAGAGGGGAAAATAACGGATAAAAAATATTGAGAAAATTCAGTTGATTGATTGTTTTTTTGACGAAGTTTATTGACTTTTGAGGCGGCAGCTGATCGGTGATGGCCGTCTGCGATATAAATTGCCTTCATTTCATTAAAAATTTGGGTGATATTTTTTATGGTCTCGTCATTATCTATCAACCATATCTCGTGTAATATTCCATCATCCGCCAAACATGATTGCTGTGGTTTTTGGTCCGTTGCGTGCTTTAAAATCTTATCAATTTGGGGAGAGTTGTTATATGTTAACAAAACAGGTCCTGTTTGCATGTTGAGTTTATTTATTTGCTTGATGCGATCATTTTCTTTAACAGGGCGAGTGTATTCATGTTTGCGAATTCTATTTTTATCATATTCTGCGATTGAACTGCCTGCGACAAGTCCCGTTTGTGGCACACCATTGAAAGTTATTCTATAAGCATAATACAGAGGTTTTTGATCTTGCTTTAAGACTCCTGTTTTCAACATAACAGATAGATTATCATAGGCTTTTTGATAGACAATGTCGGCATATGGATCAGTATCATCTGGCAGATCAATTTGTGCTTTGGATATGTGTAAAAAACTGTGGGGTTTGTTGTTGACGCAAATTTTTGCCTCGGCGTTATCCAATACATCATAGGGTGGTGCTATCACATCAGTGGAATACTTATCAGCGGGACGAACAGCAGCAAAAGCAGATACTAAATTCATAACTTTATAATTTTATAAAAAATCCATAAGTATAACACAATATAATGTATAATTTGTTGTTTTTTTAAACTAAAATTTTTATGAATGATATTAAAAAAGTTGTGTTGGCATATTCTGGTGGTTTGGATACTTCAATTATCTTAACTTGGTTACAAGAGCAATATAACTGCGAAGTAGTAACTTTTACTGCCGATATAGGACAAGGCGAGGAGTTAGAACCTGCTCGAATTAAAGCCGAGCAAATGGGGATTAAAGAGATTTTTATTGAGGATTTAACCGAAGAATTTGTGAGTGACTATGTTTATCCTATGTTCCGTGCTAATACGATTTATGAGGGCGAATATTTGCTCGGCACTGCCATTGCCCGCCCTTTAATATCCAAAAGATTAGTAGAGATAGCAAGGCAGACAGGGGCTGATGCGATAGCACATGGAGCCACAGGAAAAGGCAACGATCAGGTGCGATTTGAATTAGGTGCCTATGCTTTAAACCCTGATATAAAAATTATAGCGCCGTGGCGGATATGGGGTTTAAACTCCCGAGATGCTTTGCTTGATTATGCCAAACAACACCACATTCCTGTGGAGAAAAAACCATCTGGCAAATCTTTATATTCAATGGATGCCAATTTATTACATATATCCTACGAGGGCGATAATTTAGAAAACCCTTATAACGAGCCCTACGATGATATGTGGTTATGGAGTAAATCTCCCCAAAATGCCCCAGACGTTGCTACCTATATTGAATTAGAATTTTTAAACGGCGACATAATATCAATTGATAATAAAAAACTGTCTCCTGCAAAAATGTTAAAAAAACTAAACTCCATCGGTGGTGACAATGGCATCGGCAGAGTTGATATTGTTGAAAATAGATTTGTTGGTATGAAAGCTCGTGGCTGTTATGAAACCCCTGGCGGCACAATTATGTTAAAAGCCCATCGTGCGATTGAATCTATTACTTTGGATCGGGAGGCAGCCCATCTCAAAGACGAGCTTATGCCTCGGTATGCCAAACTTATTTATAACGGTCTTTGGTGGTCGCCAGAGCGTAAAATGCTCCAAGCTGCAATTGATAATACTCAAAAAAATGTTACAGGATTTGTTAAATTAAAACTCTATAAGGGCAATGTAATAGTAGTCGGTAGAAAATCAGAATACAGTCTTTTCTCAGAAGATGTCGCCTCTTTTGAAGACGATAAAGGATCTTATGACCAAAAAGATGCCACAGGTTTTATAAATCTGCATGCCCTTAGGTTAAAATTATTAAATCAAAACAATGCCTGATAAAAAAACCGATAAATTATTGTCTTTTTTAAAAAACGGACAAAAAAATGATGGCAATAATGATGATAACAAGCCTCCAAATTCTTTACTATATGCTTGGCGACAAATTCGTAAAATAATAATCCTAATTGTCGGTAGCACGATAACTCTAATTGGAATTGTGATGTTGGTAACCCCAGGTCCTGCCATTGTGGTAATTCCGATAGGGTTGGGAATCCTAGCCATCGAGTTTGTATGGGCAAGAAACTTATTAAAAAAATTCAAAGAAAAAGCGATTGATGCTCGCGATAAAATAATTAAAAAATAAACCTATTTTGGTGTTCTACGTTCATAATTAACTTAGAGGTTTTTAAAACATTAAAGTTTTTTCATGTTTTTACAAATCTTAGTGGATATCTCTTCAATGGATATTTTACTGGTATCTATGTAGTTAATGTTATATTTTTTATATATATTTTCAACCTGTTTTATCTCATATTGACACTGATCTAATTTTGCATATTTGCTATCAGGGTATCTCTCTTGTCTTATTTTGCATAGTATTTTGGGTTTGATGGTTAAACCAAAACATTTGTTTTTATATTTTAACAACTCTCTTGGTAATTTTGCTTGCTCTAAATCTTGCTCTACTATGGGATAATTAGCGGCTTTTAGATGAAAGTGCATTGCCAGATATACACAGGTAGGGGTTTTGCCAGAGCGAGATGCACCCAGCAAAATTATATCTGCCTCATCATATTTTTTGGTGTTCATTCCATCGTCACTATTTAAGGCATAGTTGATGGTATTTATTCTTTTTTTGTAATCAATTAACTCGCCTGTGGAGTGAAACTTGCCAATTTTATGCGAGGCTGTGGTTTTTAAAACCTGTTCTATTTTTTTAATTTTTGCGGTATACAGGCTAAAAACCAAAGCATTTGAGTTCTCTAAAACTGCACTTAATTTTTCATCAACTAAGGTTGAAAAAACCAAGGGGCTAACCTCGTCTATCGTGCTTTGATAATTGACCGCAGAGATAACATTTTCTATTTTTTTCTCATCAGTTATAAACGGATACATCCTGCCTTCAAATTGATATTCATCAAATTGAGTTAATAAGGATTTACCAAAATCCTCGGCGGTGATACCTGTGCTATCTGATACATAAAATACGGTGCATTTTTTCATAATTGCATACTCATCTGTTTGTTTTCTTGAATAGGTATGATATTTGTCTTAATTAAAAAACCATCCATATCAACCGCTTTGCCACCTTTTGATATCAACAAATTATTGGCATTTTTTTCATTATTATCTGGGTTTCTGACATATATTTCTCTTTGGTTTTTCAAACCCTCTAATACACCTGACCAAGTTCCACCTTTTTTAGCGGATTCTGCTACATATATTTTTTTTGACAAGCCATAAATATATTTATTTCTTGCCATAGCAAGACCCACACTCCATCCAGCTTTTGGATAAAAAGCACTTAATATCAATAAATCGCCATCAACAATATGTTTATAATATTTTTTCATTAAACTTGAAGCTGTTAAAATACCCTGTGGCAAAACTAAGATACTATGCCCATGTGCTTGTATGCTTTCATTTAATGCAGTCTGATCGACACCTTTTGCCCCACCACTTACCACACATTGATATTTTTTGGTGGCATTTATTGCTATATTTTTTGTCCACTTCAATGACATATCATGTGCTTTTCTGGAACCTACAATCGCAATAGTATCATCATGTAAAAGGCTTTTATTGCCCTTAGTATAAATAAGTGGTGGGGCAAATTTCAATTTTAAATTATCTTTTAAAACTTGCGGATAATCATCTGAATTAAGTGTTATCAACTCATATCCTTGGTTAAGCATATTCTCCATTAAAAAAGAATAATTCGCCAGCTCTTTTTTCGCAGCTTCTAAATCACCTATCTCTTTATCTGTAAGTTTGTATGTTTCAATCCATTCATCACAAGATAAATCAAAAAAATCTGCAAGTGTAATTTTTTGATTGTGGATAATTTGAACAATCAACTCATTTGTTTTTAGAGTTGTCCATCTTGACAAATGAGACAACAATAACCAATAAACTAAATCATTTTGCAATGTCGCCTCCTACGGTTTTTGCTATCACCAATGGCACTATAACTTTTGCACCTCTTTTTGTCAGCATTTTGCCTATCTCGGTAATTGTCGCTCCACTATCAAATATGTCATCTATAAGTAAAATTGATTCATCTGTTATATCAATATTTATATCAAAAACATCTTTTATATTCTGAGTTTTTAATGCTTTGTTTTGAAATATTTTTTGTTGTTTGGTTTCTCTGGTTTTTATTATTGAAAAAATTGGTAATTTTAAAGTATTAGCTATTTTAGTTGCAAAATTCTCAACCAATTTTCCAGATTCAGTTGGTGGAACAAATAAAACTAAATCAAATTTTTGGCTCTTAAAAGTTTTGCCAAATGCTATTAGAGTTTGTTTTAAAAGAAAATCTGGATAATCTTTACCATTTTCATATTTGCATTTATAGATAGTTTTACCAACATTTGAAAAGCCATAATATGATGAGGCTATGCCATCTATTAGTTTGGATTCTTTTTTGGTTTTTTGTATCAATCCATCAACAATTTTTTTATCATCATGGTTTAATTGTTGATAAATTTCTTTGGTTATTTTTAGGTTATCTATCCTGCCCTCAAATTTAGCACCTATGAATTTTACTTGATATTTTTTGTTGTTGTGTTGTTTGCTTTTTTTAGAGCCGACTCCCAAAACAGGAAAAAAATTATTTTGAAATTGTTTTATTTTTTCTTTATCATTCTCATCCATTGAAAATTTATTTTTCTCATTCAAACAACTATCACATACTCCACAACTCCTTGAATTGTTGTCGCCGAGATAATTACACAAATAAAGCATTTTGCATTTATCTGTATTAGTATATTCAACCATTTTATCAAATTCTTTTAATCTATAATTTCGTAAATTTTCAAATGTTGTAATATCAAGCTGGGGAGCATTATATTGGTATTCATATTTTTTTAATCCGTTATACAAAACTTGACGAATAATTTTTTGATCTAATAAATCCGCTTTGATTGCTCTTATCTGTGCTTGGGTCAGATTTGTCGCTTTGATTAAATTTCTCTCTCCTAATGGTTCTTGTTTTAAGGCATCTATCACTTTTTGATATTTTTGTTGTGATGGTCTGGCATTATTGATAAAACTCAATGGTAAGTCAATATCTTTTGGATTAAATAATAAAAATATTTCGGCAGTTTTGCCATCTCTGCCTGCTCTGCCTATTTCTTGATAATAATGAATTGGTGATTGGGTTATTTGGGTATGAATTATAAATCTTATGTCTGGTTTATCAATACCCATCCCCAAAGCATTGGTTGAAATTATAGCTTTAAATTTGTTAACCATCCATTCTTTTTCAACTATTTTTCTGCTGTCGCTATCTAACCCCGCATGATAATAAATTGTATTTAATTTTTCATTCTCACACCATTTTGATAATATTTCTGCACTGACTCTTGTTCCTGTATATACAACACCATTGCCATTAACTTTTTTAAGATAGCGGGCAATCCAAGCCATTTTATCTTCTTCGTTCTCTGTATGAATAACATCTAATTTTAAATTTTCACGAAGTAAGTCACCACGAATTAACTCAATATCGCCACTGATTTGATTTTGAATATCTTGTGCTACATCTGTTGTGGCAGTTGCTGTCGTGGCAAGAACTGGAATATTTGAGGGCAATACTTGCATTAAATTTATAATTCTTCTAAATGCAGGTCTGAAATCATGCCCCCAAGATGATATGCAATGTGCCTCGTCTATGACGACAAAAGATATTTTCATTTTTAATACTGCTTCCTGCCATAGACTATTTTCTTGTCTCTCAGGGGCAATATATAAAATTTTAAGTTGATTGTTTATGGCATTTTGGATTGTTATATTGTTCTCATCATCTGTTTGCTCGCTATTGATTAAACCTGCTTTGATGTTGTTTTGGTTCAAAAATTTTATTTGATCGCGCATCAAAGCAATAAGAGGTGAAAAAATTATCGTCAAACCATCAAATTGGGTCGCTGGAAATTGAAAAGTTAAAGATTTGCCAAATCCTGTTTTTTGAATCAACAAAACTCTTTTGTTGTTAAAAATTTTATCGATGGTTGTCCATTGATCGTCAAAAAAACCATCAAATCCAAAAATTTGTTTTAACTTTAATTCTGCATTTTGTCTATTCATATTTTTGCTAATCGTTATCAAAAAATGAGCTTATCAAATATAACCCCATTGTTTGAATTGTTGCTGTAATGTTTCATCATTTTCAAAGCTTTTATAGTACAAAAATTCTGGTGCTAAATCTGCTCCGTTTTCCCAAACTATTGTCTCTAATTCTTTGTCAAATTTTACCTTAGCAAACAGATTTTTATCTTTCAATGACTCAAACATATCGCCATATAATTCACTCTCCAGGTCAACTATACCAATTTTTCCATCATTGAATTTTAGCTCAATTTTATAATCTTCTAAATACCTGCCTTCTTCTACATAGATAAACATAATTTTACTCCAAAGGTTTAATTGAGTTTGGCATTTTTCTTTGCGTGCAAAGTTCCCAGTCTTCTAATAGTTCGTTTTTATGAATTTCATACCATTCCATAACCATTTTTAATGCTCTTTTAGGAAATTTACCTTCAACTACCCCTGACTTGATATGAACCACTATTTTATACTCACCATATTTTGCATGAAAATGTGGCGGATTATGTTCACTCCAATACATAGTTATAATAATTCCTAAAAATCTGCTTATTTCTGGCATAACAATCCATTCTCTACTTTAAAATATTTTTTAACTTCTCTATTAGTATTTTTTCTCTTTTATCCACAAAATCATGAAAACTACTAAACGATAAATCTGTATCAGGAATTAAATGACTATCCAAAAACTGTGTTTTATTTTTTGCTTTAGTCTCTTTCTTGACCCATTCATCTAATTCAGTATCATTTTTAGACATATTTTCATTTGCATCTAACATCTGTAAATTATAAATTCCGTTATACATAGAAGGATTATGATAATATAAATTATTGTCATCGTTCTCTATTCCTAATTTTTTTAAATTTGCTTTCTTAAAATATGAAAATGGATGTAAGTGGTCTTTATGAAAATTATTATTTTTATAATCTAAATTTGGATACAGAAGCGACAAAATTGAAAAAGCATATTTGTTATCTTTTTGTGTGCTTAATAACTCTTTTATAAAATCATCACTAACAGAAGTGTCTTTTTTAATTTTTGACAATATTGAATCTTTTGGAAAAATATCAATACATTCTTTAATTTTAGTTGTGTTAAAATCATCTGTAAAAGCGTTTCTTATTTGTGAAAGTAATGTATCTGCCGAGCTTCCAAAAACTTTTTTTATCAACATGGTATGCAACCAATTTTTAATTACATCTCTATCTTTTTCATAAACTTTTTTTGTGGAAAAATTTTCATGAATGTTTCTGTGGTAAACATAGTAAATGATTGGAATAAGAGCATTTTTTGATGTTAAAGAAAAATCTGTAAATCCAAAAGTTTTAACTAAATTAAAAACCTCTAAAATAGTATCTCGTATTGTATTCCATCTGGTTTCAAAATCTTTTGCATTATCGTTTGAAAAATTTTTTACTTTAAACTTTATGTCTTTACTGTGTAAATATAAAAAAACTTTTAACACAAAATCTTTAGATGTTGAAAACTCTTTATCTCGTATATTATCTACTAAATTATGTATAGCTTGTCTTGCATCTGTATCTTTCCAGTTTGCCACAGCTATTGACATAATTAAATCTGAAAAATTTAATGGTTCACCGCCACTGTTAATTCTAATAAAAATATTTAATGCTTTATCTAAGTCTTGTTCTTTTTCTAAAAAATAATTTATTAACCTATCTGAATGTATTACTTCTTGCAGTCTTGAAAGCGTATCGATAGCAAAATCATCAAATTTATATTCTCTTATAAATCTATTAAATGTTGATAAATTTTGTAATTCTAAAATTTTTCCAATTTTAAACCAAGTTGTATCTTTCTTGTCAATATAGATATCTTGTTCTTTTGTGGTGTCTTTTTTTAAAAATTTAAATTCATAAACTCTGCCATCTTCTTCATTTTTTAATTCATTCGATGCATTTAAATACAAATGCCTCGTTGGAATGCTCCATTCTGAGTCTTCCCATTTTCTTCGGTATTGCTTGTAAGCATAGCTACCTTTTAACCCTAAATAGATTGATGTTAATCTTTGTTGCCCATCTAAAATTGCCTTAAAATCATGTATTCCATCTGTTGATATTTCACTATTATGAGTTTTATAATTTTCTCTATATTCATTGATAAATTTATAAAATCTATATCCTTTTTTTGTTTCACCTTCAACTTGCCAAAATAAAAACGAACTTATAGGATAGTTTCTCATTATAGAATCAAAAAGCCATTCTATTTTTGAATGCTCCCAGACAAACTCTCTTTGAATTGCTGGCAATAAATATTGATTGTTTTCTATATTATCAACTGCTTCTTTTATTGTTATTGGTGTTTGAAATGACATATTTTTACTCCTATAAGTTATTTTTATATTTATCCATTACATGCATCTCCCATGCTTTGTCTTCAAGTTTTCTTTTTGCAGGATCTGCATATTTATTAAAAACTCCTCGCAGGCTTAAAATACTTTTTTGTTTTGGTTTTTTTAGTTTTTCTTCGCTCATATTTTTGATAATTGTTGCCAGGTTTGAATTACCGTATCTGGATTTAATGATATACTGCTAATGCCTTTTTGATATAACCACTCTGCCAACTCTGGATAATCCGATGGGCCTTGTCCGCAGATGCCGACATATTTATTTTGTTTTTGGCACTCTGTTATTGCCATTTCTATCATTTTTTTAATGGCAGGATTTCTCTCGTCAAACAGATGAGCGATTAAACCTGAATCTCTATCCAATCCTAAGGTAAGTTGAGTTAAATCATTAGAGCCGATTGAAAAACCATCAAAATACTCTAAGAACTCTTTTGCCATTATTACATTAGATGGCACCTCACACATCATAATCAAACGTAAATTATTCTCACCTCTTTTTAGCCCATATTTTTCTAATAATGCTACGACATTTTTTGCCTCGTCTGTGGTGCGGACAAAGGGAATCATTACCTCGACATTTTCAAGCCCCATCTCTTCACGCACATATTTTATCGCTTGACATTCTAATTCAAAACATTCGGCAAAATCATCAGATAGATAGCGAGAAGTGCCCCTAAACCCAATCATCGGGTTCTCCTCAAATGGTTCGTATTTTTTGCCACCGAGCAAATTTGCATACTCATTTGATTTAAAATCACTCATTCGCACAATTACTGGTTTGCCATAAAATGCGGTGGCCAAAGTTGCCACTCCTTCAATAATTTTACTGACATAAAAATCAACTCCATCTTTATAACCGCTGATTTTTTTGTTGATTTGTTTTTTGATTTTATCTGTTTGCTGGTCAAATTCTAATAAAGCTCTCGGATGAATGCCGATCATATTATTGATAACAAATTCTAATCTTGCCAAACCGACACCCTCATTCGGCACAGATGAAAATGCAAAAGCTTTATATGGATTGCCGACATTTAACATTATTTTGCTTTTTAAAGATTTTAACTCATCAACTTTGTCAACAGATTTTTTAAACTTTAAAATTCCATCATAAATCTCGCCGGTATCTCCTTCGGCACAAGAGACTGTAACCTCTTGTTTATTTTTGATAATTTTGGTGGCATTGTTGCACCCTACGACAGCCGGCACTCCGAGCTCTCGGGCGATTATCGCTGCATGACAGGTTCTACCCCCTCGGTTGGTAACAATAGCCGAGGCAATTTTCATAATCGGCTCCCAGTCGGGGTCGGTCATATCGGTTACTAATACATCGCCTTTGTTTATTTTGTCCATATCATGGTGAGATGCGATGACTTTGGCAACTCCTTGCCCTATTTTTTGTCCTATTGCACGTCCATCTACTATTACCTCTGACCTCTGTTGTAATTCATATCTCTCTAATACCGCAGAATCTGTGCGACTTTGCACCGTTTCAGGGCGAGCTTGTAAAATATAGAGTTTATTATCTTCGCCATCGAGAGCCCACTCAATATCCATCGGACGTTTATAGTGTTTTTCAATAATCATCGCATATTGTGCAAGTTTAGTGATATGCTCATCAGATAAACAAAACTTCTTTCTTAGTTTTTTATCTACCTCAACCGTTTTAATTGTTTTGTCGTGGGCTAATTTATCGGTATAAATCATTTTGATTTTTTTAGAACCCAGATTTTTACTCACTATGGCAGGTTTGTTGGTTGATAGGATTTTTTTGGAAACATAAAATTCATCTGGGTTTACCGCGCCCTGCACAACAGTCTCTCCCAGTCCATAAGCCGCAGTTATAAAAACTACATCAGAAAATCCGCTTTCTGTATCCATTGAAAACATTACACCCGATGCACCTATATCCGAGCGAGCCATTTTTTGAATACCGGCGGATAATGCTACCTCAGAGTGGGCAAAACCTTGATGCTCACGATAAGATATGGCACGATCATTATACAAAGAGGCAAAAACATCTTTGATGGCAGATAGGACATTTTCAAAACCCTTGATATTTAAAAAAGTCTCTTGTTGTCCTGCAAACGAGGCATCTGGTAAATCTTCGGCAGTGGCAGAGCTGCGAACTGCCACAGCATATTCACCATCTTTCATCATATTCTTATATGATGATTTAACAGCTGCAATAAATTCAGCAGAATAAGAAGTATCTCGCACCCATTGACGGATTTTTTTGCCAGTGTTTTTTAAAGCTTTTAAATCACTTGTATCTAAATCATCCAAAGTTTTGTTGATTTTATCTTGCAAGCCATTTTTTTTCAAAAAAGACATAAAAGCATATGAGGTTGTGGCAAAACCGCCAGGGACCGATACACCTGCTTTTGATAAATTGCTAATCATTTCACCGAGTGAGGCATTTTTACCGCCTACCATAGCTACATCATCCATCCTCAGAGATGATAAGTCTGACACTAAATTATTCATAATTCAACTTATGTAAAAAAATAAGTATTGTAATAAAAATAGTTAAATAAATCAAGCACAAAAGAACAAAACAAATTATCTTATAAAATATTTTTTGTATGAAATATCTAAATGAGACCTTTGCATAAATCAAGCACTATTTTCTGCATTCTCTAAACAGCATTTGATTTATGCAAAGGTCTCTAAATATAGAAAGATCTGATTAGCTGCGATGATATGGGTGATTTTTGATTATACTCCAAGCACGATAGGTTTGCTCGGCTATGATAAGTTGGGCTATTTTATGAGGATATGTCATATTAGATAACGACCAAACCTGTGATGCTTTGTTTTTTATGCTCTCTGGCAAGCCGTCACTTGCTCCTACTATAATTGTTATATTCTGGTGATTTTCTATGTATTGTTTTAAGATATTAGCATAATCTATGCTTGATATTTTTTTGCCTCTTTCGTCTGTGGCAATTAAAATTGAGTCTTTTTTAATCTCGGATAAAATTATTTTACTTTGTTGACTGGGAGTTTTATTGTTAATTTTTATGGGTTTTATAAAAGACTGCTGTAAGATACAATCTTGCTGTAATCTTTTTTTATACTCATTTATTCCCTCTTGTATCCAAGATTGAGGTTTGTCACTTATGCTTAAAAGATGGACTATCATTGCAAAACATTTTTGATTAGATCAATTATTTTTTCTGTGCCGATTTTGTTATTTTCTTTGACATCTTTGATATCAATTTTTTGTCCTAAAACTCCTGCGGCATAGTTTACAACTACTGCGATACAAATGTATTCTATTGATAATTCACGCGCTAAGGAAGCCTCTGGCATTGCAGTCATCCCTACAATATTACAACCATCTTTTTTAAATCTCTCTATCTCGGCACAAGTTTCTAAACGAGGGCCTGAGCTTACCGCATATGTTGCATGGCGGATTATTTTATCTTGACAGTTTTTTGATGCATGTATAACTATATGTCTTAATTTTTCACTAAAAGGATAGGTAAAATCTAGGTGTTTTATTTCATCATCAAAATAACTATTGGCACGATTTGTGGTATAGTCTATTAGTTGGTTAGGAATAACAATATCTAAGGGTTTTAAATCTATACCACCGCAGGTATTGATAGCAAAAATATTCTGAACACCCTGTTGCTTTAAAGCATAAATATTAGCCAGATAATTTATCCTATGAGCTGGAATATCGTTATTTATTCCATGTCTTGATAAAAAAATAATTTCTCTATTGGCGAATGTTCCTGCCTGTAAAAAAACCGGATTATCATGATATGGAGTCAAAACCTCTATTTGTTTTTTTCTAACAAAGGATTTTAATTCTATGACACCACTTCCACCTATAATTGCTATATTTTTCATAAATTTTTACTCTTTATTGAGTTGTTGTGTTATAATTTCAAGTTTTAAACAGGCTATTTTATGATAAAAAAATTATTATTTCTTATTTTTATACTTACTCTTATCTCTTGTCAGTCCGCCCCTGATAAACCATTGCAACATACCTGGGTTATACAAAACCCAGAGGCTGGCAAAATGTGGCAATTATCTGAGGATGCTATCAAAAAAAACGAATATTTTAAAGCCGATGAATATCTGACTCAGGCACAAAAATTATCCCCTAAAAATCCGGCAATTCTAAGCAGACATGCTGAGGTTAAACTAAGGATTCGTAAATCTATACTTGCTGAAAACCTAGCAATGAAATCTAACTCTTTTGCTAATAATGAAAAGAATATAGTTTATCGTAATTGGAGCATAATAGAGCACGCTCGCACTCAAAGAGGAGATATTCCAGGCGCCAAAGAAGCACAGTTGCAAATTCAAAAACTTATGTTAAAATAGAATATGAAAATCCAATCAATCCTATCCACAGATGGAATTTTTGAAAAAAAACTTGAAAATTTTAAGGCTCGTGCTCCACAATTAGATCTATCCATTGCGATAGAATCTGCCATCAAAAATAACGATATTTTAATATCAGAGGCAGGAACAGGGGTCGGCAAAACCTTTGCTTATCTCGTGCCTGCCATGTTATCAGGGATACAAACCATTATCTCAACTGGCACAAAACATCTGCAAGATCAATTATTTTATAGTGATATTCCCAAAGTGCAAAATACCCTGGAACTTAATTTAAAAATTCATCTTTTAAAAGGACGTTCCAATTATCTTTGTTTATATCGATTAGGCTCAATTCAACAATTCTCCAATAGTTTTAATTTCTACTATCCAGAGAGGGAATTTAAAGACATAATAAATTGGTCAAATACCACCGGATCAGGTGAGATATCAGAGCTTACATCCGTTAGCGAAAATAGTAACTGGTGGTTCAAAGTCACCTCAAACAATGATAATTGTCTGCGGTCTGATTGCCCTCAACATAAAGAGTGTTATTTTTATCAAGCCCGCGAGCTGGCATTAGATGCTGATTTATTGGTGGTTAATCATCATTTGTTATGTGCCGATATGGCGATTAAAGAGCAGAGTGATGGCATAGGAGAAATTTTACCGTCCGCTGGAATTTTTATTATTGATGAAGCACATAAGATTGAACAAAGTGCAACATCTTTTTTTAGCGAGCATTTCTCTAACAAACAAATAAATCTACTAACTACGGATATTTTTAATGATATGTTTCAAATCTCAGGTGATTATGCCATTAAAGAATATACTGAAAAACTCAATAATGCCAACCTAAAACTTGTTGCAAGTTTTGGTCCACATCAACAAAAAAAACCCCAAGACGATATAAAAAATAATAAAAATATATATCAAGCCTATGATTCGGTGATTGATGCCATTGGAGCCTTGCAAAAACAACTAAAACCGCACAAGGACGAAAAATCTATTGAATCCCATTCAAATAAATTATCAACGATAACAAGTTTTTTAACAAATTGGTTTAGTAACAATAATAATAATGATAACAATGATAAGGATAAAAACGATAACCACATAAAATGGTTTGAAGTTTTTAAAAATAATTACAAGCTTCATAAAACTCCCCTATCAATTGCTAACTATTTTTCAAAACATATACATTCCTCTGATGCCAGCTGGATTTTTACCTCAGCCACTCTTAGCATTAACAATAACTTTAATGACTTTCAAAATAAATTAGGCATCAAAGAATCCCAACAGATTATAGTCGGCAGCCCATTTGATTATAACAAACAAGCGATGTTATATACGAACAAAAATGATCTAAATCCACAGAATAGTGATTTCATCGCCAGACTTATGGAGTCGGCAAAACCTCTTATCAAAGCAGCTAATGGTCGTTGTTTTTTATTATTTAGCAGTTATAAATCACTCAATGAAGCCGTGGCATTATTAAAAGATGAATTTTCTTTATTGGTGCAGGGTGATATGCCAAAAATGCAACTAACTGAAAAATTTATCACCGATAAAAATTCTATTTTACTTGCCACAAAAAGTTTTTGGGAAGGAGTTGATGTTAAGGGGCAGGATTTATGTTGTGTCATTATTGATAAAATTCCGTTCTCCTCGCCTGCTGATCCTGTTTTTGTCGCAAGGGCAAACAAACTAAAACAACAAAACCTCAATCCATTTGAAATCCTCTCAATTCCCGAGGCAGTTATAACTTTGAAACAAGGAGCAGGCAGGCTTATCCGTGGAGTTGATGATTATGGAGTTTTGATGATAGGAGATGGTAGAATAAATAGCAAATTTTATGGCAAAACTTTTTTAAATAGTTTGTCATATTTTCCCCATACCCAAGACACTCAACAGGTTATAAATTTTCTCCATGAACATACTGGCAATTGATAGCTCAACCGAAGTTTTAAGCCTCGCTTTGCAAGCTGCAAAAAACATAACAAGTATAAATTTATGTCACAAATCATCACCTCATCTGCATGGTGATTTAATCCTTTCAGAAATTGAAAATCTACTGAAAAAAAACAATCTATCTATGATTGATTTAGATTTGTTAGTCTATGGCAGAGGCCCTGGCAGCTTTACCGGAGTGCGGATGGCATCCGCTGTAATTCAAGGCCTATCATGTGCAATAGATGCTCCCATTGTTGGCATATCATCATTAGAGACTATGGCATATCAAGTCATAAAAACAAACCACAACAAAAATTGCAACCATATAATAAGCACAATTGACGCTAGAATGAAACAAGTATATTGGGCGGAATATATTGTTGAAAACAATACCATTAAAATAGTAGGAAGCGAGCGAGTTGATAACCCTGATAAAATAATTCCTCAAATAAAAGCAACTGATAACAGTTTTATAATCGGTAATGCTTTGAATGATTATGCTAAAATCCTGCAACAACAATTAAAAATAAAACCGCAAAATTGTTATAAAAATATTTTGCCAGATGTTATCTATATGTTGCCAATCGCAGAAAAATTATTCAAAAATAATAAAACTATCCCCTCTCATCTTGCTATCCCATCATATGTTCGCAACAATGTCGCCTGCAAGAAAAAGAGTAAAAACCATAAAATTAACAAGAATTTTTAGACTTAACTCATAAAATTGATAAAAATAAAATAAATATATTGAGACTTTTGTAGCAGTAACGAACTTTATGTTATTACGATACTTTCATCTGTTATGATTTAATTTTCTGCATGGTTTTTGGTTTTTAGTTTTTTGTTAATCTCATCTAATCTATTTTTTTGCTCTGGGGTTAGGCTGTCAGTTTCTTGCCAGATATTATTAAGTTTTTGTCTCTCATTTCTTAATTGTGGCTTTATAAAAGAATCTGTTAAATTCATAAAAATCTTATGTTGAGTGTCTTTATCCGCATTATTTCCTAAGTTTGTTTGTTTAAAATAATCATAACTCATAAGTAGTTTTTTTAAATAATCATAAAAAGAATATTCTTTTAGATGTTCGTCGAGAGAGGCAACAGTTGTAAGGTTGAATTTTATAACATCATCCATAATTGTTTTTAAAACCTCCATGCCTTTGATATTATTCTTAAAAACATCAGGGTTAGATAATAAATCTTGAGAAAATTCAGGGTTTTGAATCAACAAAGATAACATTTTACGAATTGGAGTCATTGTCAATTTTTCGGTGGCATTTTTTGGTTGTAGTGTTGATTGGCTTTGAATATCCGATATATTTACCCCAAGCTCTCGGCTAAAAAACTCGGTAAATATTTTTTTATAACTTTCATCTTGAATCAAATTGATGATTTTATAAACTTCGTTGATGGTAGCATTCTTGCCTGCTATATCATCTGTTTGATATTGATTTTTTATATGCTCTAATAAAAAAATCTCGATACTTTTACTGTTTTCTATTAAAATATTAAATTTTTCTGCTCCATTATTTTGAATATAATCATCAGGGTCGTCTCCTGCAGGCAAGGTGATGAATTTGATTTGTTTGTTTTCTTTTAACAGTGGCAAAGCTATATAGGTTATTTTTAAAGCAGCATTTATCCCCGCCTGATCTGAATCGAGACACACAATAATAATATCACAAAATCTATGCAGGCTTTGAATCTGATGGGCGGATATTGCGGTGCCAGAGGCTGATACAGCATTTTCAAAACCGTGTTGCGACAAGGATATGACATCCATATAACCTTCGGTAAGAATTATACTATCAAACTTATTTTTTGAATTTAAAATTTGATACATACCGTATAATTCATATGATTTATCAAATAATTTAGTCTGCGGAGAGTTCAGATATTTTGGTTTATTATCATCAGATATTGCACGAGCACCAAAACCTATAATTGTTCCACGATTATTAAAAATAGGATAGGTTATCCGATCTCGCAATCTATCATAAATTTTGCCCTTCTCGTTTTGTTTTTGCAAACCTGTGTTAAGCAAATCTGCCCCTGATATATTTTGATTATTAAAATTTTGCCAACTATTCGGTGCATAACCTATTTTGTATTTTTCAATTACCGCAGGTGATAACTTTCTTTGGATTAAATAATCCTGTGCGATGGTTGATTTTTTAAGCTCCTCACAATAAAAATCATTAGCTTTTTGCATCACGCGGGTTAACCTTTGATATTCTAATTGATTTTTGGCACTTTTTTCTTGGGATTGAATATTTTGCTCAGGCAAGGCGATACCAAACCGCTGGCATAATGATTGCACTGCCTCAACAAACGGTAGGTTTTCATATTGCATGACAAAACTTATGACAGAGCCTGATGCGCCACAACCAAAACAATGATAAAACCCTTTGGCAATATTGACAGAAAAAGATGGGGTTTTTTCATTATGAAACGGACAAAGTCCACTGAAATTACCGCCGGTTTTTTTTAATTTTACTCGTGCTCCGACAACATCAACAATGTTAATTTTATCGGTTAAGTCTTGGATAAATAATTTTTCAAAAAACATTTTTCATCTCTTTAAAAACTCTTGTGCCAAATAAAAAGCGGCGATGGATCGTGCCTCACTAAATTCATCTTTTTTAAGTAATTTTTTTATATCTGTTGCAGTGCAAGGCATAACATCCAAAGGTTCTGGCTCGTCTCCTGTTAATTTACTCCTGGTTAAATCTTGTGCCAAAACTATGGTTGTAATATGTGATAAGTATCCAGGGGCAATACTCATATTTTTAAGTTTAATAATTTTATGCGGATAAAACCCTACCTCTTCTTGTAACTCTCGTATCGTGGCATCTTCATAACTTTCATTATTTTCAATCTTACCTTTGGGGAATGCTATCTCATATCTGTCTGTGCCACAGGAATATTCACGGATTAACAAAAAAGTTTTGTCATCTAACATCGGCACAATCAAAACCGCACCTGATCCTGTGGCTTGTAATCTCTCATATTCTCGCATCTGCCCATTGCTAAATTTCAAATCCATACTTTGGATATTAAATAGTTTAGACTTAAAAAGAGTTTTTTTATTAAAAATTATTGGTTTTTTATTTTTCATAAAAGGTTAAAATATTTGTTTTGATTAAAATATGCTAAAACAAGACTTTGATTATAATTTACCAGATAATCTAATCGCCCAAACACCGCCTCTGTCAAGAACTTCTTGCAAAATGTTAGTTATAAATCGCCATAACAATAAAACAGATGATAGATGTTTTACGGATATTTTATCATATTTAAAAAAAGATGATGTTTTAGTTTTAAATGATACCAAAGTAATTCCTGCTCGCCTCTTCGTTTACAAAAAAACAGGCGGCAAGGTTGAGATACTTTTGGAGAGGATATTAACCGATAAAACTTTTTTATGTCATATCTCAGGTAGCAAAAAAATTAAAATAAATTCAACTCTAATCTCGCACGATATAGAGATAAAAATTCGCCAAAAAATTGATGAATTTTTTGTGGCAGAGTGTCATAATTGCCTTGATATATTTCACAAATTCGGTCATATGCCACTACCACCCTATATAAAACGAGATGATAATATCACAGATAAAAACAAATATCAAACCGTATTCGCCAAAAACGAAGGAGCAGTGGCAGCCCCCACCGCAGGGCTTCATTTTGATAATCAAATATTAGAAAAAATAAAAAAGATGGGGGTAAAAATTGCCAAAATAACCCTGCATATCGGATCTGGCACTTTTTTACCGATGCGAGTTGATGACATCAAAGATCATAAAATGCACAGCGAGAGATTTTCAATCAATCAATCAACAGCGGATATAATCAACAATTGTAAGAGAGAAAACGGCAGAGTAATATGTGTTGGCACAACGGTCGTGCGTGCTTTGGAGACCGTAGCAAAAAATAATAAAATATCTCAATATAATGGCGAGAGCGATATTTTTATAAGCCCAGGTTTTAAATTTCAAATTACCGATGCCCTAATTACCAATTTTCATCTACCGCAATCCACCCTTTTAATGTTAGTATCAGCCTTTGCCAACCGTGATTTAATTTTAAAAGCTTATGATTATGCCATAACAAAAAAATATAAATTTTTCAGTTATGGCGATGCCTGTTTGATTGTTTGAGACATCTTTGCAAAAAATGTCGGTTTTAATTTTATTTTTGTTGTATTATTTTCCAATATGAGATTATACAAAGATGAAAAAAATGCCTTAAATAAAGCATTAGAAAATATAAATGATGAGGTTTATCTTTTTGGTAGCAGAGCGGATGATAATAAAAAAGGCGGAGATATTGATATTTTAATTTACTCTAAACAAGATCCGTTTAAATTATCAACCCAGATAAGCACTCAATTTTATAATGACTTAGAGGCTAAATTAGATGTAATAATTTTTGATAAAAATAATATGACAGCCCAACAAAAAGCATTCGTTAAAACCCTTTCTCTGGTAAAAATTAAATGACTGATAATTTTGAAGTTTTGCTAACAGATTCAAAAAATAAGGTTAATCGGGTATATAACCTCGTGCAGGCTTCAATTAAAAAATTAGAACCCTATAAAGCAGATTATGACTATTCCTACGATGAGTTAGAGCCATATGATGCCTTGGCAGATAGATTTATCCGTTGTGTTGAGATTTTTATAAAATATTTCAAAACCTACGATATTTATAAAAATGCAACTCCAACTCTTTCGTATCGTGATTTAATCAATACAATGGAAAAATTATCTATTGTAGAGAGTGCAGAGACTTGGATTCAAATGCGAACAATTAGAAACAAAATGGTTCATGATTACCTGCCAGAACAAACAAAAATAATGTTTGATGAAATTATGAATAAATTTTGGCAACAAATAAAATTCACCAAACTCGCTATTGATGAAATTAAAAGCCGATAAGAACAATAAAAAGTTTTGTAAGAGCTTATAGTTGAAAGTTAAAAATTGATAATTAAAAACTTAATCTCGCAAGATAGCTTGTTGCATCCGTGATTGATAGATTGTTTGCATAGGTTTTTTCTCGTTTTAAGTCTTTGGCAATTAGTTGAATTTTTTCTATATTTGGTAATTGTTTATCAAAATAATCAAAATGTTTGTGGATTTTATCATCGCTATATTTTGCCTCAATCATTGTAATCGGTTTGTCGTCCTGGCAGATTAAAAAATCAACCTCTTTGCCATCTTTGGTGCGTAAAAAATTTAATTTATAATTCTCTCCTTGGCAGTCTTTTTGGTGGTCAATTTCTTTTTTAAAAGCACAGGCGACCAGATTTTCAAATTTTGCACCTTTATTTTTATCGTCCATCACCTGCCCTGTATCATAAAAATAATATTTGGGGGCTTTTTTTAAACTGCGGTTTATTTTTTTGTTATAGGGCAAAACCTTAAAAACAACAAACATATTTTCTAAAATCTCTAACCAGTTTTTAACCGTTTTGTTAGAGCACATTAAATCTTGCGACAGGTTTTGATATGATATTGTGCTACCTACTCTTGTTCGTAAAAGTTGGATAAGGTTTTCAATTTTAGTTATTTGGCGAACCTGTTCAATTTGAATTAAATCTTGGCGAATAATTACATCCAAGTGCGACTGCTTCCAGCGATTATAATATTTAACAGATTTTTTCAAAAAAGGCTCTGGGAAACCACCAAATTGCAACAAACTATCAAATGTTTTTGTCAAATCAATAGTTTTATCTTTGTGATATAACTCTTTTAAATCCAGAGGATGCAGTCTTATTTGAAAAAATCTACCGGCGAGAGACTCGGATGCTTTAAGATAGGTATTTAATCTGACACTACCTGTCACCAAAATAGCAGGTGGAATCCCCTCAACATCATAAATGCCTTTTAACCAATTTTTCCAATTAGGTTTTTTATGAAGTTCATCAAAAATAATAAGTGCGGATTTTCTGTTCCAAGCCATATCAGCCATAGCTTGCCTGTCATCGCCATAGTCATAATTAAAATAATCATAATCGGCTATAATATCTTTTGATAGATAGGTTTTACCAACTTGCCTCGGACCTGTAAGCAAAACCATTTTTTGCTTTAAGTCTTGTTGAATTGATGGAATTAAAGATCTTTTCATGCCGACTATTATAACCTCTATTCCATAAAAGTCAAGACTTTTTGGGAGTAGGGTTCAGTTTAGCCAGAAACAACAACAGATATTTTTGTTTTTTTTGAATTTTTATTCTTACAGGGATAATTTAGCGCTCGCCATTGAGTTAAAATTTACTCCTGATTCAGCGGCCTGGATACAAAGGCTTCTGTGAACCTCTGGTGGCACACTTACATTGAGACCTTTGCATAATTCAAGCACAATTTATAAAACACATAAAATGCACCTTTTCATAGCAAAAATTCGTCAAAGGGAATTACCATATTCCTCATTTTTGCTATAAAAATGCACTATTTTCTGTCCTCTCTAAACAGCACTTGAATTATGCAAAGGTCTCACATTAAATTTTCCACTATATTTTTTGTATGCGATTGGTTGCGGAATGCTTTCGTTGTGTTGTTGCATATCTTCTATGCACTTTTTTACAACATCTGTGATGCCTTCTAATGCTTTTTGTGGTGACTCGGACAACCAACTTAGGCTTGGGAACTCAGCACAAAGCCCTATATGCTCCTGATCTTCCTCCGACCATATTACTCTGTATGTATATTTATCAACTTGATTATTCATTGTATGCCTCTAATTTGTTAATTGCAATTAAAACCTGCTTTACTTGATAAGGTTTTGCCTTCCCCTTATTGTTTTGTATGTTTATTCGCGGATTACCAATCCAAGGTGTTTTATAAATACAATGACTGCTGCTGCCTTGTCTGGGTTTGCCAAAATAATGTTTGCAAACTTTTTGAATATCAGAAAACCTAACACCTTTTGCATTAGTTTTCATTTGGCTTAATACCTTGTTCAGGTCACTCATAAAACATATTATATAATAATTAAATTCTATTTTGCAACATTTTTAATTTTTGAGATATTTTTTTGCAACTATATAATTTCCACTATACAGCCAATAGCTTTATTGTCATTTGTTTTGAAATCAGGTTTTTCTCCATTTTTAATTTCTACTCCTTTTTTATACACTCTCAGGCTGCTTTTGCCAAAGGTTTTGTGTGATGAGTTTGTAAGATAAATAACATATTCAAATTTTTTGCTTAAAAACTCAAATCGTTTATTTAATTTATTCCAATTTCCCATTGAATTGTGCGATGGGTTAATGATTATTTTGGGATTCCAGTTTATTTTTGGTTGCTCGTATCGCCATTTTACTTTATTTTGTTTGGCTTGCTTGTTTACCAATATATTGTTTTCACCACAAATAAGAACTCCAATTTCTACATGTTTTAAACTAATTGTTCTGTCGCCTTTATTTATTTCATCAGCCAAAGATTTGTATAAATCGCTATCATTATTAACTTCTGTTGATGTAGCAAATTTTTGCTCACCTGTATTTTGATTGCCAGATTTGGCATAAAGTGCATAGTGATTCCCTTTGTTCTTATCTCCTTTTTTTATTGAATATTTCTCATAAATAATTTTTATATTGTATTTATTGGCAATATTAGAAGCCCACTCTTCATCTTTTTTTAACCTAAATTCTTTTACAACATTTCCAGGTAAAAGCACCACATCAATTTTTTGTTTTTTTTATTTTTCTAATATATCCTCTACAAGAATCTTTCTATTTAACTTGTTTCCATCATTAGATTGCTTAAAACTGATACACAAAATTTTCATTTATTGCAATTATTTTTTAACATCTCTTTTTTGATATCACTGATGGCTTTCGTGGGATTGAGATCTTTGGGGCAGATTTGGCAGTTCATTATTGTGTGGCATCTGAATAGTTTGTAAGCATCGTCTAAGTCTTTTAATCGCTCATCTTTTGCCTCATCTCGGGAATCCATTATAAATCGTGCAGATTGTAATAAAGCCGCAGGCCCTAAGAATTTATCTGGATTCCACCAAAAACTAGGACATGAGGTGCTACAACAGGCACACAATATGCACTCGTAAAGTCCGTCTAATTTGTCTCTTTGTGCAGGTGTTTGTAAAATTTCTGTTTTTGCTACTTTTGTTTTTCGGATAAGATAGGGTTTGACGGCTTTATAATTATCCATAAATTGAGTTAAATCGATGATTAAATCACGAATAACAGGTAATCCAGGCAGTGGTTTTAGGCTTATTTTGTTGCCAAGTTCGGATAGTGGGGTAATGCAAGCCAAACGATTTGTGCCATTGACATTCATCCCATCTGAGCCACATACTCCCTCACCACAGGATTTACGATAGGCAAGTGTGGGGTCTTCTTGCTGGATTATTTTCAAAGCATCTAATAATTTCATATCAGATTTTAAAATTTCTTTTTTAAGAGTGTAATCTTGATTATATGGTTTTTTATCAAAATCAGGATTAAAGCGGTAAATTGAAAATTTTATATCATTCATTTTAATTCTCTAAAAAACTATGTAAAAATAAAAAAATAGCCAGCGAATTGACAAGGGGGCATGCCCCCTTGTTTAATACACCCTCTTTTTTGGTGGAATACTATCAACACTTACAGGTTTCATATTGACATCTTTGTATTTTAAGGATAAATCTTTGAGATAAAATAGGCTATGTTTTAACCAATTTTTATCATCTCGTTCTGGATAATCTACGCGACTGTGAGCACCACGGCTTTCATGGCGTGCGGCGGCAGATATGATTGTCGCCAAGGCATTTTGAATTAAATTTTCAGTTTCAAAAATATCAATTCTGGCAATATTAAAAGTTTTTGATCTATCAGATAATTTGACATTTTTAAATCTCTCGCTTATTTTTTTAACCTCTTCTACACCTTCATCCAGAATTTTCTGGGTGCGAAAAACACTACAATATTTATCCATTGTCTCTTTTAATTCGGTTTTTAGTTGATACACATCTTCGATGCCATCATTATTATCCCAACTCCAAAACCTTTTTTCAATTTTTTGTAATATCTTATCGTCTAATTTTTTGTGTTGTGGTTTTGTTTTTAAAAATTCTATACAATGCTCACCTGCTATTTTGCCAAATACAACTATATCTAATAATGAGTTGCCCCCCAGACGATTTGCTCCATGGACTGAAACACAAGCACACTCGCCGATTGCATATATGCCTGTTATGCTTTGGTGCTTGTCATCCACTACCTCGCCATATTTATTAGTAGGAATGCCACCCATTGTGTAGTGAGCGGTCGGATAAACCGGAATTGCCTCATATGCCATATCAAGCCCGGTAAAACTCAACGCTAAATCACGGATGGCTGGCAATCTTTTTTTAACCTTGTCTGCTCCTATATGATGAACCTGCAACAAAACATGATCCTTGTTTTTACCACAGCCTCTACCCTCTTTGACTTCCAAATATATCGAGCGACTAACAACATCACGGCTGGCGAGATCTTTGACATTCGGCGCATATTTTTCCATAAATCTCTCGCCTTTGCCATTTAATAAATATCCGCCCTCACCCCTTGCGCCCTCTGATAATAACATCCCCTTGCCTGCGATACCGGTGGGATGAAATTGAAAAAATTCCATATCCTCCAAAGCAATATCCGCACGCAATGCCATGGCTAATCCGTCCCCTGTATTAACTGTGGCATTTGTCGTGGTGTTGAAAATTTGCCCTGCACCTCCTGTGGCAATTATTGTCGCTTTTGCTTGAATTATCAAAGGTTCGCCTGTTGCCATTGATAACACCATAACCCCTGCTATCGCCCCTGTTTTATCTTTTAATAAATCAATGCAAAAATATTCATCAAAAAAGTGAGTTTTATATCTTATGTTTTGTTGATATAAAGAATGCAAAATTGCATGTCCTGTCCGGTCGGCGGCAGCACAGGTTCGTGTCGCTTGGGTTTTGCCAAAATTCTGGCTTTGTCCGCCAAATTTTCGCTGATATATTTTGCCATCATCAAGCCTTGAAAATGGCACACCGTTATGTTCTAAGTCTATCACCGTCTCGCGTGCTTTTTGACACATATATTCCACGGCATCTTGGTCGGCGAGCCAGTCTGATCCTTTGATGGTGTCATACATATGCCAGTGCCAGTTATCCTCACTAACATTTGCCAAAGCCGCATTTATGCCACCTTGGGCGGATACAGTATGAGAGCGAGTGGGATATACTTTTGAGATAACAGCAACCTTTGCCCCTGATTTGCCAATTTGCAAAGCGGCTTTTAAACCCGCTCCTCCGGCACCGATAATAATCGCATCAAATTTGTGAGTTTTTAATTTTGTTGAATTTGCCATTTTTTAAAAAAATAAAAGAGTTAAAAACCAGATGAAAATAACCAACAGACCTGTGGCTACAAAAGACAATAAAAAAGTTAATATTTTATCGTTCCAAATGTAATCCAACAAAATATCTCGCAAGCCAACCCAACTATGGATTAGCAGAAAAATTGCTGTTATCACTAACAAAATCTGATTAAATATTGATGAGACAAATATTTGTAAACTTTGATAATCTGTTATATTTATCCAAATTTGCCAAATTAGATATGGCATAACCAGCATTAAAAAAACCGCACTTATTCTTTGGTGAACCCAAGCTTTTAAACCTGTTAATCTTGCTATCATAATATAAAAAACCAAACGGAAAAAATAAGTGAAAAAATACTTAACAAAAATAAAATTATGGCAGTTATTGTTCCACTTTTTTTGTCTATCCCTATATCAAAATCTAACAATAAAAATCTAATTCCAGCAAAAAAGTGATGTAAAAAAGACCATAACAACACAACCAAAATCAATTTAAAAAACAAATTGGGGAATAATGACTCTTGGATAAAATTAAAATTGTTCTGATTTGAGATTAAAATAGCAAAAATTGCCACAAATAAAACCATTGATAGTGATAATATCAAACCACTTATCCGGTGCAAAATGGAGGTTATACCAGCTATGGGCAATTTGATATGTAACATATCCAAATAAACTGGTTTATCGGTTTTTATCATAACAACAATCCTTGTATTTTATTATAAAAAAAGAAAAGTAAAACGAACATTACAAATAAATCATGCAATAGTATATGTTATTTTTTTATTTTTATTCATTTTTTTTTTGCAATTTAAAAAATGTTATGTAATAATTGCTAAATTATTTTTATCTATTAGATAATCGCTATTTATGTTATTTTGTATATACTGATAATAACTCATCTATTTCACTGTTTTTTAATGAAATAGTATTTTTTTTATTTTTTTAAAGGTAATTTTATATGAACAGAAAATTTATTGTTCCGTTGTTGCTTATCTTAGGTTTGAGCCTTAGTGTTTCCGCGCAAGCCAAAGAGATTTTAATTAAATTCTCGCATGTTGTATCAGCTGATACACCAAAAGGCAAAGGGGCTGAGTTGTTTAAAAAATTAGTCTCAGAGAGATTAAAAGGCAAAGTTAAAGTTGAGGTGTTCCCTAACTCACAACTTTATAATGACAAAGCAGTTTTAAAAGCCTTAGCTTTGGGAGATGTGCAAATGGCAGCTCCATCTTTGTCAAAATTTGGTAAATATACTAAAAAATATGGTGTATTTGATTTACCATTTTTATTCAAAGATACCAAATCTTTGGCATGTTTTACAGGTGGCGATACCGGATCAAAACTTTTAACTGCTATTGAAGACAAGGGTTTTACAGGTCTTGCTTATTGGTTAAATGGTATGAAACAACTATCCGCCAACAAACCTTTAAAGACTCCTGCTGATGCAAAAGGCTTGAAGTTTCGCATTATGTCATCTGATGTTCTCGCCGCTCAATTTGAAGCAGTTGATGCTAACCCACAAAAAATGTCATTCTCTGAGGTTTATAATGGTTTACAAACAGGGGTTATTGACGGACAAGAAAACACTTGGTCTAATATTTATACCAAAAAATTCTTTGAAGTTCAACATACTATCTCTGAATCAAATCATGGTGTTTTAGAATATCTGGTAGTCACCAACACTAAATTTTGGAAAGGTTTGCCTGCGGATATTCGCACAGAATTAGAGAAAATCTTAAAAGAAGTGACCTTGAAAGTGACCGCTTGGGCATTGGAAAAAGCAGATGCTGATAAGGCTAAAATCACCAAAGCTGGCAAAGCTGCCGTTATATCTTTATCTGAGGCACAACTTGATAAGTGGCGCCAAGCTATGGCTCCTGTATGGACCAAGTTTGAAGGCGAGATTGGCAAAGATTCAATCGCTGCCGCTGTTGCTTGCAACAAGTAAAACTCAAAGATATGTTTGAAAAATTTTTAAACAAGTTTGAAGAGATGTTTATCGCCGCTTTATTGGCGGCGATGACTCTTGTAACATTTTCACAGGTAGTATCACGATATATATTTAACGCAGGAGCCGTCTGGGCTTTGGAACTTACTACTTTTTTATTTGCTTGGTTAATTCTATTTGGGGCATCATATTGCGTTAAGATCGGTGCTCATATCGGCATAGATATGTTAGCAAAACAATTTTCAAAAAAAACTCAACAGATTTTAGGCTTATTATCAGTATCTCTCTGCTCTGTATTTGCTATAATTTTATTTATCGGTTCATATCAATATATTTCTACACTATATCAGATGGGGATTGAAGCCGAAGACTTACCCATCAGCGAATGGAAGTTAAAAATTATTCTACCCATAGGTTTTGCCCTTATCTTATTTCGTTTAATTCAAGTTGGGGTGCAAATTTACAAAAAAAATCAATATTCAATGCATGTAGCAACAGAAGTCAAGGAAGCATTAGATACATTAAAGGATTAAAAATATGGTTATAACCGCTTTATTTGTGATGTTATTCGCTTTTATGTTAATTGGGATGCCGATCTCATTCTCATTAGGTTTAGCCAGCACTTTAACTATTTTATTTTTCGGCACAGATTCGCTTGCCTCGCTGGCAGGCAAAATTTTCTCCACAACCGATCATTATACTTTGATGGCAATCCCATTTTTTATATTAGCTTCCGCTTTTTTATCAACAGGAGGTGTCGCCCGCAGAATGATAGATTTTGCCGTTGATACCGTAGGGCATATCCGAGGTGGGCTCGCTATGGCATCTGTTATGGCCTGTATGTTATTCGCCGCAGTCTCAGGCTCATCTCCTGCCACAGTGGTAGCGATAGGTTCGATTGTTATAGCGGGCATGGTGCGTGAGGGTTATCCCCAAAAATTTGCCGCAGGTGTTATCTCAAATGCAGGAACGTTGGGAATCTTAATTCCGCCATCAATCGTTATGGTGGTGTATGCCGCAGCGACCGATGTTTCAGTTGGCAGAATGTTTCTCGCAGGCATTATCCCGGGTTTAATTGCAGGTTTGATGTTAATGGTTGCCATTTATTTTCGGGCAAGAAAACTTAATATCCCCAGTAAAAAATTCCAAGGTTTTATGAAATGGGGCAAATCAGCGGCCATAGCATCAGGTGGTTTATTTTTAATTGTCATCATAATGGGCGGGATTTATGGTGGAATTTTTACTCCCACAGAGGCCGCCGCAGTCTCGGCTGTTTATGCTTTTTTGGTGGCTGTATATGGTTACAAAGACCTCAAAATAACTCAGGTGCCAGATGTTCTGCTCTCCGCTGGCAAAACCTCCATAATGTTAATGTTTATTATAGCCAATGCAATGTTATTCGCTCATGTTTTAACGACCGAACGTATTCCGCACGAAATAGCAACGATGATTATTGGTCTTGGTTTGCCAGTATGGGGATTTTTAATTATTGTTAATATTTTGCTGCTAATTGCCGGCAACTTTATGGAGCCTTCGGCAATTTTATTGATTATGGCACCGATTTTATTCCCTATTGCCATGAAACTTGGTATTGACCCCATTCATCTGGGGATTATTATGGTTGTTAATATGGAGATAGGGATGATAACGCCGCCTGTGGGGCTGAATCTATTTGTAACCTCGGGCATCACAGGAATGCCGATGGAACAGGTAATTCATGCGGCTTTGCCGTGGCTGATGATTTTAATTATATTTTTGATAATAGTGACTTATGTTCCTGCTATTTCAACATTTATTCCTAATGCTTTGATGGGTCCTGAGATTATAACTCAATAAACATAGCAAATTTTTCGCATAAATTGTTCCTATGAAATTAAAAATTCTAATATTTTTATTGTTATTAAATTTTCACAATTCTTTAATTGCTGATGACTGCATTAAATTAGTTTTTAACAAATATTGTTTGGGTGGAATGACACAAAATACCAACAAAATAACCGATAAAAACATAAAAATTGACACAAAAGATAATATAATAATAGCCGTTGAAACAATGATAAAACCTGCAAATTGGTTAACTTACTTTGATTATTCCTCTCGTTTGAATCAAAAATATGGACAAGGACTTGACAACAGCACCTTTCCTAATTATGCCCACTCTCGTAATGCAAAAGAAAAACTGATCGCTTTTAAAAAAGGTTACGCCAAGCAGTTATGGCAACAACAAAATTTTAAAATTATACTTGATATGGGATAATTTGGAATATATTATTTTAAAATATCAAACCAAGCAACAGCAAAATAAAACATTAGATGAGAATGCTTTATGATTGAGTTATATATTAACTCGGCAGTTAAAAATACATGTCTTCAATCGGACACAAGAACTAACAAGGGGGCATGCCCCCTTGTCAATACAGAAATGTTTGTTGTTGCCAGTTTAATAAATATTATCCAAAATATAATGAGAATTTATAACATTAAAAAATAACATATACACATAATTTATGTTATTATACACATTTTTCAATACATGAGAGTTAAAATGTTACCAACCCTACACCGCACAAATGTTGTTTTGGATGAAAATATAGTGCAACAAGCTTTAAAATTAAGCAAACTTAAAAGCAAAAGAGCGATAATTGACAAAGCTTTGCACGAATATATTGAAAATCACAAAAACAATGGTTTAGATTGGCTCATAAAATCATTAGATGGAGAAAGTCCATTTTTTGAAGGCTACGATTATAAAGCAATGCGCTCCCGCTCTCTGCCAAAATATAAATAAAACCTTTGCATAAATGTATTTAATTGATACTTCTATTTGGATTGATTTATTTAATAATAATTCTACTGATTTTATAAAAACATTATATGCAAAAAAACAAACTGCAATAACTGGTGTAATTTATATGGAAGTTTTACAGGGTGCAAAAAACACATCACTTTTTAACAAATTAAAAAACATACTAAATCAACAAAAATTTTATTCATTGCAAGATAATTTAAAAAGTTATGAAAACTCTGCCAACATTTATATGAAATGCCGCCAAAAAGGTATAACAATTCGCTCCACAATAGATTGCCTTATCGCCTGTTGTGCCATTGAAAATGATTTAATCTTGGTTCACAATGATAACGATTTTATTAAAATTGCCGAAATTGTGTCAGACTTACAACAACAGCAAATATGAAGCCACCTAAGCATATAACATATATCAAAGAATATTTAAAAAATGTAACAGATCTTTTCCAAAGTGGCAAGGCTACCGAACACAGCTATCGTCCAGCTTTTAAAAATCTTATAGAAAACCTTATCAAAGATATTACAATAACCAACGAACCAAAACAACAAAAATGTGGTGCTCCTGATTTTTTAGTGCAGAATAAAAACAAAGTTCCAACCGCTTATATTGAAGCCAAAGATTTAAAAAACAACCTATTAGATGGCTTAGAAAAAGGAGACAACAACAATCAATTATTGCGATATGTCAGCCGACTTGACAATGTAATGACAACTAATTATATTGAATTTAGATTCTATCAAAAAACTGATGACAATAAAATCAAAAAACTTGAAACTATTCAAATTGCTACGATAACCAACAATAAAATAAAACCCATCAATGATAACTTTGCACCTTTTATAAATCTTTTAAAAAACTTTTGTGCTTATAACGGCACAACAATAAACACAGCCGAAAAATTAGCCTCGCTTATGGCACTCAAAGCCCAAACATTAAAAGATGCAATTTACAAAGCTTTAACCTGCGGCGATGATTGCAAAAACACTAATCTTTATGAGCAATTTACTAGTTTTCAAAAAATACTAATAAAAGACTTAGATGAGGCAAGTTTTGCTGATATTTATTCCCAGACTATAACTTATGGTTTGTTTGCTGCCAGATTACACGACAAAACACCGCAATCATTTTCAAGATATGAGGCAATGGAGCTTATGCCTCGCACTAATCCATTTTTACGACATTTGTTTGAATATGTTGGCGGTGCAAATTTAGACACAGAAATTATCTGGATTGTTGATGCTTTGGTTGATATTTTCCGTCATGCTAATTTATCTAATATCCTACAAGACTTTGGCAAAAAAACTGCCACACAAGATCCGATGATTCATTTTTATGAAACATTTTTGCATAATTATAACCCCCAATTAAAAAAATCTCGTGGAGTTTATTATACCCCGGAACCTGTTGTTAAATTTATCATCAAAGCTTGTGATGATGTTTTAAAAAAAGACTTTAAAATAAGCGATGGGATTTGTGACACAAGCATGGTTAATATAAAATTTGACGACCCTAAAACTCAAACCAAAACAACCAAACAAGTTCATAAAGTGCAAATCTTAGACCCTGCCTGCGGCACAGGCACTTTTTTATGTGAGGTGATAAAATATATCGCCGATATCATAAAAACCACGAACTCCGGCGGTTGGCATAAATATGTTGATGAAGATTTAATTCCCAGATTAAACGGCTTTGAATTACTGCTTGCCCCCTATGCTATGTGTCATCTTAAATTACAAATGTTATTAAAAACAACAGGTTATCAAAAAGACGACAAAAACAATAATCGTTTTAATGTATTTTTGACGAATAGTTTAGAGCCAGAACACGAATATGCTGGTTTGTCATTATTTGGAGCCAAATGGTTATCTGATGAGTCTCGTGCCGCCGATAGAGTTAAAAAAGACACCCCTGTTATGATTGTCTTAGGCAATCCGCCTTATGCCGGTGAATCATCAAACAAAGGCAAATGGATAGAAAACCTATTAGATGATTATAAAAAAGAGCCAACAGGTGGCAAATTACAAGAAAAAAATTCAAAATGGCTTAACGATGATTATGTAAAGTTTATTAAATATTCACAAAATTTAATAGAAAAAAATGGCGAAGGAATTTTAGCCTTCATCAACCCTCACGGCTTTTTAGATAACCCCACCTTTCGTGGCATGAGGCACAATCTCTTAAAAACCTATGATAAAATTTATATCATAGATTTACACGGCAACAGTAAAAAAAAGGAAGTCTGCCCTGATGGCACAAAAGATCAAAATGTATTTGATATTATGCAAGGGGTCAGTATCAATATTTTCATCAAGAAAAAACGACATGGTTTAGCAAGGGGACATGTCCCCTTGTCAGCAAAAAACAAAAACTTATCAAATAAATTAGCCAAAGTTTTTCATTTTGATCTCTACGGAAAACGCCAAGCAAAATATGGTTTTTTATTAGAAAATGATTTGACAAGTATTCAATTTGAAAAATTAAAACCACAAGAACCCTATTATTTTTTTAAACCCAAAGATTACCAAGCCCAAGCCGAATATGATAAAGGTTTTGTTTTGACAGATTTATTTCCTATCAATTCTGTTGGCATAGTAACAGCTCGTGATAACTTTACTATTCATAAAACAGCAGATGAGGTTAAAAAAACTATTCAAAAATTTTTAAAATTAGATGACGAGGAGGCAAGAGAGCATTTTAAATTAGGCAAGGATGTTCGTGACTGGAAAATTTCATATGCAAAAAAAGATTTAATTAAAACAGGAGTTGATTTTAAAAAAATAACAAAAATATCATATCGTCCATTTGATAATAGATGGACTTATTATTCCAAAAAATCAAAAGGTTTTTTGTGTATGCCACGAGGCGAGGTTATGTCTCATTTTCTAAAAACTGAAAATATTGGATTGGTTTTTAAAAGAGGTTTTGTAGAGAAAAATGCTTCACCTTGTTTTGTTTCTGCAAATATAATTGATTTTAGAAGTTGGTCTCGCCCTGGCATGCAAGGAGGAGATTATGTTTGTCCGTTATATCTTTACCCAGACAAAGAATCAGATGGAATGTTCACAGAAAAGAGTAGAAAACCTAACTTGGATATGAAAATTGTTGAAAAAATAGCAGACAATTTAAAATTAGAATTTAAAGCAGAAAAAATTCAAAATTACCTATCGCCGATTGATATTTTGGATTATATTTATGCTGTGTTGCATTCACCAAAATACCGCAAGAAATACCAAGAGTTTTTAAAAATTGATTTCCCTCGTGTGCCATATCCTGCGGATAAAAAAACATTTTGGCAATGTATTGAAAAAGGTGCAACACTTCGCAAGTTGCATTTAATGGAAAATATAGAATTAACGGATATAATAAGTCCATTTAAAGGAGATGGAGATGCGACAGTAGAAAAACATACTTTTATAGAAAGCAAAGAAAAAGATGGCACAGGAAAAGTGTGGATAAATAAAAATCAATATTTTGATAATGTGCCATCTATCGCTTGGAATTTTTTTATCGGCGGTTATCAGCCTTTACAAAAATGGCTCAAATCTCGCAAAGACCAAGATTACGAGTTATCAAACACAGACATAACTCACTATCAAAAAATTATTTATGTGCTTTTTGAAACAAATAAAATAATGCAACAGATTGATAAAATAAAAATTATTGAGGATAAATAAAAAAACCCGTCATTGCAGCGAGCTTGCGACCGCGGCAATCTCTTGGTAGTATCCGAGACTGACAGGGCTTTGTCTCGCAGTGACGGATTTTATAGAATTATTTAGGTCCTTCTTATGAAACTTTGGTGTAATAAAAATTTAAAATGAAAATACTTTATAAAATATCTCGTCCTTTTTTGTTTGCTTTGCAATTTCCTAATAAAATTGGGTTGGCAGCAGGTTTTGATAAAATTTATATTTTGGATTTGCATGAGAGTCACAACATAGCGGAAAAGTGTCCTGATGGTGATGGCATGTTTAAGATGTTGCAAAGGGTTAGTGTCAATATTTTTATAAAATTAAAACAGGGATAAACATAATGATTATTGACAATTATATCAAGATTCTTAAAAATTTAAAGCAACAAATAATAAAAAGTCGTTATGAAGTTGCCAAAGTTGCTAACAAAGAGTTATTAAACTTATATTTTAATGTAGGAAAAATAATATCCAAAAAAGTTGCAACTGAAAAATGGGGCAATCAAACCATCAAAAGACTATCAGACGATTTACAAATTGAATTGAGTGGTTTAAGAGGATTTTCATATTCAAATTTAAAAAATATGAGAGCATTTTATGAAGAATGGAATTTATATTTTATAGATGAAATTACCGAAAATAACAAAAAATCAATTAGCCAGTCATTGACTGACCAATTAGATATTGATATAAATTTATTAGTTGATTGTTTTACAAAATTAAGTTTTACCGCTCACTGCGAGATAATCGCCAAGACAAAAAAAATCAACGAGAGGTTGTTTTACATCAAAAAATCAACAGACGAGTTTTGGACTGTTAGAGTTTTAAAACAGCATCTAAAAAATAAATTATTTGAAAAACAGGGAATGTTGCCAAATAATTTTAACCAAACAATAAGTGACACCCAACAAAGACAAAAATCATTACAAAACTTTAACGACCATTATTTGTTAGATTTTATAAGTCTTACAGACGAAGAGCAAGACAACGAAAGAGTTTTAGAAAATGAAATCGTGCAAAATATTAAAAAATTTATCTCAACACTTGGGGCTGATTTTGCATTTATTGGCAACCAATACAGAATAATAGTTGATGATACAGAATATTTTGTTGATTTATTGTTTTACAATCGTAATTTACAAGCATTAGTAGCCATAGAGTTAAAAACAGGAAAATTCAAACCAGAATATTTAGGAAAGATGAATTTTTATCTCTCTGCCCTTGACGAATACATAAAACAAGAACACGAAAACCCATCAATAGGTATAATCCTTTGCAAAGAAAAGAAAAATAAAACCGTAGAATTTGCATTCAGAGATTTTAATAAAGCTATGGGGGTTGCTACATTTAATACCAGCTCACAACTGCCAAAAAAATATAAAAATATTTTACCAGATGCAAAAACTCTAATTAAACTATTGGACGAAAACTATGATTAGAAAAAATTACAAACAAGCACCAGCTGATGATATAAAAATTATTGGGGACAGCTAACCTATGAAAACACTTTATAAAATATCTCGTCCTTTTTTGTTTGCCCTACCCCCTGAGGTCGCTCACTCTTTTAGCCTAAAAATGCTGAAAATCTGGGCTAATTTTAGCTTGGTTGAATATAAAAAACCTGTGGAGGTTATGGGTTTGCAGTTTCCTAACAAAATTGGGTTAGCAGCAGGTTTTGATAAAAATGGTGATTATATTGATGCGTTAGAATCGCTTGGGTTTGGTTGTATTGAAATCGGCGCTTTAACTCCAAAACCACAACAAGGTAACGACAAACCGAGGCTTTTTCGTTATAAAAAAGAACAAGCTATCATCAACCGGATGGGTTTTAATAACAAAGGGATTTTATATGCGATTAAAAAATTAAAATCAAGTTCTTTTAGTGGAATTATCGGGATTAATATCGGCAAAAATAAAAACACTCCAAACGAGAATGCCATTGACGATTATTTATATTGTTTGCAAGTTTCATACCAACATTGCGATTATATTAGTATAAATTTATCATCTCCTAATACTCCAAATTTACGAGATTTGTTGAAACCTGCTAACCTTCAAAAGCTCCTTACAAGATTAAAACAAGAGCAAATAAAAATATTCAACCAAACCAAAAAATGGACGCCCTTAGTCGTAAAAATAAGCCCAGATATGGATGATACTCAACTAATAACAGTTGCCAAAATTATAAGAGGCAGCAAAATGGACGGCATTATTGCCACCAACACCACCGTCCAACACAGTTATCAACAAACCGGCGGTTTATCAGGCAAACCATTAAACGAGACTACAACCAAAATAATCAAAAAATTAGCAGATTTATATCAAGGAGATTTACCAATAATCGCCTCAGGTGGAATTATGGATAAAAAATCTGCCGATGATAAACTCAAAGCTGGTGCCTCTCTGGTGCAGATTTTTACAGGTTTAATTTACCGTGGTCCTGTTTTAATTAAAAACATTTTTGATATTTGTTGATTATTTTTTGTTATGCTACCCTATTTATGATTTATAAAAACCTATGAATAAAACTAATATAGACAGTATGTTAATCGAGATGATAACTCCAAAATTAAAAGAAATAGAGGAGCGATTCGTCCGTGGTGAGGGCTTAAAACAAGAAGATATAAATACCTTATTGTTAAAATCTCAATATAACCATATCAATCACTTGGATCAAAAATTAGATGAGGTAACCTCTGATGTAGCAAGTTTAAAAGATGAGTTTACTGGTTTAAAAGATGAGTTTACTGGTTTAAAAGGTGAATTTGCTCTTTTAAAAAGCGACATAAAAACAATAATTCAACAGGCTTTGAATAAAAATATGGTGATGTTAATCGCAATGATTGGTTTTTTCTTAACTCTATCCAAAGCATTGGATTTAATTATTAAATAGCCATTTTATTTTTTTAAAAACAATCATGGAAATTGAACAAATTGAAATTATTGACTACATAAAAAGTTGTCCTCCTTTGGATAAATTATCCACTGATGCTTTACATATTGTTGCTAAAAGCTTAAAGATTGAATATGCCCGCCGTGGTGAAATAATTTTAAAGTCAGGGCAGACAAATGAAACCGTTTATTTGTTGCGAACAGGAGCGGTTGAGGTTTTAGATAGTGATGGCAAATTATACAGCCACTTTGATGGAGGGGATTGGTTTGGTTATAGGTCCGCTTTTGTAACAGGCGAGGTTACCATGCCTATCCGTGCCATTGAAGATTGCCTATTGTATGAAATTCCTGCCAAAACTTTGCTTGATATTGCGGTAGAATTCCCCCAAATAAAAGCATTTTTTGATCGTAAAAAACGTTCCCGTTTAAAAATTGCCCTACGAGAGGTGCACGATACCACAGCTAATATTTTATTCACAAAAAGTGCATCAGAATTAGTCGAAGACAAACAACACATTTTAAAATTAGATCTTAACACCTCAATTCAAAATGTTGCGATACAAATGACAGAAAATTCAGTTACCTCATGTTTGATAATGGATGAGGATAAATTATCTGGCATAGTGTCAGATCGCACATTTTGCACCAAAGTTGTCTCTTCTGCTGTTGATATCAAACAACCAATTAAATCTGTTATGACAACATCTTTGATTACGATTGATAAAAACACTCGTGCCTCTGATGCTTTGCTGTTGATGACAAAACACAATATTCATCGTTTACCTATTGTTGATGAGAATCAAAAAGTTTTAAGCATTATCACAGTTAATGATTTAATTCGCGCCCAAAGTTATAACACTATTTATCTTGTTAATGAAATAAATCGTGCTAATTCTGTTGATGAATTAGCCAAACTTGCCTTGCAGATTCCGCCAACTTTTGCCTCGATGGTTAGAAATCGGATGACAGCCTATGATATAGGATCTGCCATAAGCTCTATCGGACGAGATATTAATCGTAGATTATTGATTCTCGCTGAAAAAGAATTTGGCATATCTGAGGTTGATTATGCCTGGGTGGTCGCAGGCTCACAGGCACGAGGAGAACAAACTGCCTTTTCTGACCAAGATAATTTAATAATCCTTGATAATAATTATGATGACGAAAAACACAGCGAATATTTTAAGAAAATTAGCAAATTTGTCTGTGATGGTTTAAATGAATGTGGTTATGTGTATTGCCCTGGCGATGTGATGGCAACCAACCCTCTATGGTGTGTAAGTCTTGATGTTTGGAAGGGGTATTTTGATAAATGGATTCACACTCCGGAACCCAAAGCTCTGATGTTATCTTCGATTTTTTTTGATTTAGACTTTATCTATGGCAATCAGGATTTATTAGATGATTTAAAACAATCCATTGGTAAAAAAATCAAAGGCAATAGTATATTTTTATCCCATATGGCAGCTAATGCCCTACACTATCATCCTCCATTAGGAATTTTTAGATCTTTTGTTTTAGAAAAACACGGCACAGAATCCAAAGCGCTCAATATGAAAAAAAGAGGAGTCACTCCCATTACAGACTTGGCTCGTGTGTATGCCCTATCAGCTGGTATCACCGATACAATTAACACGATAGATAGGTTAAAATTATCATCAAAAGCCAAAACCCTTAGCAAAAAAGGCAAAAAAGATTTATTAGAGTCATATGATTTTATCTCAACAATTCGCCTTAATCAACAGTTAAAACAAGTAGAAGCAAAACAGACAATCAATAATTATGTCGAGCCTGACACCCTATCCTCCTTGGAGAGAAAACATTTAAAAGATGCCTTTGAAATTGTTCGCACGATGCAGTCCGCTATGAGTTCTGCCTATCATACCGAGAGATTGGTATAAAAATGATAAGAAATTTTTTATACTTTTTGTTGCCACCTACAACATATCGCAAATATCTTTTAAAAAAAAATACCCACCCTATCTTGCAAAAATACTTAAAATCTCCTTTGGTGGATAAAAATAAAACCATCAAAGATCTAGAATTTATTGTGCTTGATTTTGAAACCACAGGGCTTGATTTAAAAAAAGATGTCATATTAAGCTTCGGCTGGACACTCATTAAAAATAATAAAATCAATTTAGGAGCAAGCTGCCATTACTTAATAAATGTCAAACAAAAATTAAAAAAAGATGCCGTAACTGTCCACCAGATTACAGATGATAAATTACAAGATGGTTTTGTTGTCGAGGATATATTGCCAAAATTATTAGAAGTTATAAAAGGTAGAGTCGTCGTAGCCCATCACGATATCATCGAAAAAACTCACCTCCAAAAAACTTGTCAAAAATTATATGATTATAAAATTCCAGTTATTTTTGCGGACACAATGAAAATAGAAAAAAGAGAGTTAGATCGGCGAAATATTCCTGTCGTTGCCAATCAATTACGATTATTCAATATTCGCAGCAATTTAAGTCTTCCGAAATATAATGCCCATAGTGCCATTGAAGATGCTATCGCCACAGCCGAGCTTTTTTTAGCCCAAATATCACATATGCAACAGGGCTTCAACACTAAATTAAAAAATATTTTATGAATATCGGCATTAACCTTAGTATTGATGACATAAAAAAACAAAATAATAACTTAGATCTATTAGATATAGATATATTGTTAAAATTTGTGCTTAAAAAACCGCGGAGTTTTTTGTATGCCAATAGTGATTACATCCTCAATGAAGAGCAGAACAAAAAACTAAAGCGACTTATACAGCAAAGAAAAAAAGGCAAGCCCATAGCTTATATAATCAGTGAAAAAGAATTTTATGGCTTAAAATTTAAGGTCGATAAAAACACTTTAATACCTCGACCTGAAACAGAGTTAATAATAGATACAGTGTTAAAGACTCACAATAATAAAAAAGAAAATCTTAAAATTTTAGAGCTTGGCACAGGCACAGGATGTATCGCTATCACTCTTGCAAAACTCTATCCAAAATCAACTATTGTAGCCACAGACAATAGTTTATCTGTTATAAAACTATGTCATAAAAACATAAAGCTTCATAATGTATCTAACATAACAACAATTCACAGCAACTGGTTTGCCAACATTCCCCTTCAAAAATTTGATTTAATAATAAGCAATCCTCCATATGTGAGTCTTAAAGATAAAAACCTTATGAATAATGAGACTTTATATGAACCGCCAAATGCCTTATTTTCAGATGATAATGGTCTGGCAGATTTAAAAAAAATTATCTCAGTAGCATCTTCTTTTTTGCAAGGTTATATAATCTTGGAGCACGGTTATAATCACTCATCAAAAATCAGAGCAGAACTTGCAAAATATAATTATCAAAAAATAACAAGTATCAAAGATGCCTCATCAATAGACAGGGTTACAATAGCATTTTTTAACCATGGTTAATTTTATGCAAAACTATTTAATAAAAATGTTATAATACCTGTATTTATTGCAAGGATTAGTTTATGAGTGAGTTATTTATTTATGCTTTTTTAGTCTTTTTTGTTGTCAGTTTATCTGTCAGATTATATTTGAATTATCGTCAAAAATTATCTGTTGCTACCCATAAAAACTCGGTGCCAATTGAATTTAGCGATAAGATAAACTTAAAGGATCATCAAAAAGCGGCAGACTACACCACCACAAAACTTAAATTTTCTAATTTTGAAATTGTGTTTGATGCTATAGTTTTGCTGTTTTGGACATTAGGTGGTGGCTTATCTTATCTATATAGTGTTGTTATGATGTGGAACATATCCTCGCCTATACTAAGTGGCTTGACTATAATCGGACTTTTTGTCGCTATAAACATGTTAATAGGCCTGCCTTTTAGTTGGTATAACACGTTTGTAATTGAAGAGCGGTATAAATTTAATCGCACTACCTATGGAACTTTTTTTATTGACATAATAAAGGGTTTGGGGCTGGGAATACTAATAGGTGCTCCTTTATTGTGGGTTATCTTATACCTTATGGGCATGGCAGGTAATTTATGGTGGCTGTGGGCTTTTTTTGTTTATGCAGGTTTTAGCCTCGTTTTAATGTGGGTTTACCCTACTATAATTGCTCCAATATTTAACAAATTTAAGTTATTAGATGATGATATATTGATAAATTCTATCAATAATCTTTTAAAAAAGTGTGGTTTTAAATCCAAAGGAATCTATATAATGGACGGATCAAAAAGATCAGGACATGGCAATGCTTATTTTAGCGGTTTTGGAAAAAATAAAAGAATTGTCTTTTTTGATACCCTGCTAAAAACTCTCAATACTCAACAAATTGAAGCGGTTTTAGCTCACGAATTAGGGCATTTTAAACACAAACATATCTTAAAAAGCATTATAATGTCAATGGCATTTTCTTTAATAGGTTTGGCTATTTTAGGATTTATTTACAATAAACTTTGGTTTTTTCAAAGTTTTGCTATACCGTCTATTGATAATGCTATGGCATTATTGCTATTTTCCTTAATAATGCCAGTTTTTACTTTTCTGCTGTCACCGGTTTTTTCATACCTGTCACGCAAGAATGAATATCAAGCCGATGATTATGCCGCCGATAAAACAGATGCCAATGATCTTGTTGATGCCTTGGTGCAAATGTATAAAGAAAATGCCAGCACCCTCACACCAGATAGTTTATATTCGTCGTTTTATAACTCACATCCGCCTGCGAGTTTGCGGATTAAAAACCTTAGGAGAACATCTATATGAAACTTTCATCTAAAACAATTACTTTATTAGGATTATACTTATCTTTATCTTTTAATGTCATAGCATCAGACGACAGTGAAGCAGACGGACAATTTTTACACGCCGATAAATGTTTGAAGTGTCATACAGATCAGCCCTATATTAACCAAAAAAGTGGCATAGAAAATTATCAAAAACTACATTCAAGAGTCAAGATGTGCTCTCATCAAGCCGAGGCTGAATTTTTTGATGATGAAATAATATCTGTAACTGATTATTTAAACAACACTTATTACAAATTTAAAAAATAAAATGTCACCATATGATAACGCACAAATTGTCGCAATTTTTGGCAAACAAGTGCAGGTATCAATAAATAATAAAGAAATTATTGAGGCAAAGTTACAAAATAGTGCAGGCTCAGTTTTATGTGGTGATTTTGTTGAGTTAATAAATGATAACGGCAACTATAAAATAAACAAAAGATTAGATAGAAAAAACTATCTTTACAGAATAAAAGAAAATCAAATTCGGCAAAATTTATCAGCAAATATTGACCGTTTATTAATAATTTGCTCTGTAAACCCTGGGATTGATAACAAACTTATTGATAAGATAATCATAGTTTGTCACAAACAAAATATATATCCTGTGTTAATTATCAATAAAATTGATTTAATAAACAACAGTCAAAAAAAACACAAAACAAGGGACATGACAAAAAAAGATATAGAAAAACTCGTTGATTGTTATTCAAAAATTATGGATGTTTTTCTTGTCTCTGCTTTGGATATTTTTTCTTATGATGGCTTTATTAAAAGTTTTCAACCCCAACAAATAAATATGTTAACAGGAGAGTCCGGGGTAGGAAAATCTACTCTAACCAATGCCTTAACTAAAAATGAAAATGTTATTGAAACCTGTAAAACAAACGATAAAGGAGTGGGACGGCATACAACCTGCACAACTCAGATGTATGATGCTATCAACAATTCAAAAATTATAGATAGCCCAGGTTTGCGAGATTTTATTGGTAGCAAAATTGACAAGAAAGACATTAAAAATGGTTTTGTTGAATTTTTTGATGTATCTTGTGGCTGTAAATATAAAAATTGCTATCACATAAATGAACCGAATTGTGCGGTAAAAGATGCTGTTAAAAATAAAACTATTGCCAGATTTCGCTATGATAACTATCTTAATTTTTTAAAAACATAAATAAATATGAACAATGCTTATCAAACAATAAAACCACAAGATGCCTACAAACAATTACAAAATGATACCGATACTATCCTGATTGATGTTCGCTCCGATATGGAATTTCTAATGGTAGGTCATCCAGTGGGAGCCATCCATATTGCCTGGATTGATTACCCAGATTGGGATGTTAATAAAAATTTTACCTCTGAGGTTAAAAAACTACTCTTAGGACGACAAATGAACTCCACAAAAAAGATAAAAATATTTTTAATTTGCCGTAGCACGAATCGCTCCAAAGCCGCAGCAGATTGCCTCTCGTTAGCAGGCATAAAGTCAATTTATGTTATCAATGGTGGTTTTGAGGGCAAATTAGATCAAAAACATCATCGCAGTGTTGCCGAAGGATGGCGTTATGAAAACCTACCATGGGAGCAGTGTTAAGGGCATTCTATGTTGTGGAATTACAAAGCAGTTAATGATAATGGTGACACTATTAACGGTGTAATAAATTGCACCAACAAAGAGCAACTTTTAACCCTACTTGACAAAAAAAACCTATCCCTTTTATCCTGCCACAAAAAAAGAAAATATTTTAATTTTTTTGCAAAAAAAACATTGAATACCGATGAGCTGATTGCCTTTTGCCAACAACTACAATTTTTATTACAAGCCGGGGTCTCGTTAGGAGAATCTTTGCATATAATATCTCTCAATGCTTCAAAAAAAAACAACAATCAGGCTATGTTGCATATTTTTTATAAAGATGTATCAGGCGGCTTGAAACTCAGCCAATCAATGCAGAAGTTTACCAGCACTTTTGATGGTGTTTTTATCAATATGATCAGGGTCGGCGAAGATAGCGTTAAATTAGATTTAATTTTAAAAAACTTGGTGAATTATTTGCAACAAAAAGAACAAAATATTAAAAAAATCAAAAAAATCCTTACAATTCCTATTCTGTCATTTACAGTAATAATAGCGGTTGCAAGCTTTTTGTTGTGGTATCTCGTGCCTCAACTCACAGGCTTCATCAGATCCTTTGATGCATCTTTGCCTTTTTATACCAAGGCTTTATTGTCTCTTGCAAGTTTTTTAAAAAATTATGGCATATTTTTGTTAATTACTTTTTTAACAACACTCATGATAATAAAAATAATGCTCAAAACTTCACAAAAATTTCACCTAATATGGGATAGACTCATTATTAAACTGCCTTTGATAGGAGATATTTTATACCAAACAAAACTTAGCCGTTTTTTTTATTGCTTATCAACCTTACACCAAAGCGGACACTCTTTTGCCGATAGCCTTGATATTTCAATAAATGGGCTTGACAATCTATATCTCCAAAAATATATGAAAATAGCCTATCAGAAAATTATACAAGGCGAACAGATTGCAGATGCGATGAAAAAAATATTAAATATTGAAGCCTATGCCATGATAAAAATAGGACAACAAAGCGGTAAGATTAACCTCTCAATCGATAGCATTCAACAACTATACGATAAACAAACAACAGATAAAATTGATAAAATAGAACCGTTAATCACCCCAGTTTTAACAATTATTTTAGGCTTATTAGTCGGCTGGATTATCATGTCAATCTTATTGCCGATCTATGATGTAATTTTATTGATTGACTAACATCAATTGCAAGGTGATGACAGATCGCAAATCATACGACAGCTATGATACAATTTGTTATGTTAAGCTATATTCAGTTATCCATAGTTTCCTTATGGAAGCTCTGACTAACCCCCATGATTAGTAAAGCAATATATTTTTGTCAATTGTAAATCTTTAAGAAGACAACAGTGGAGGAGCTCTGGTGGCTTCTTAAAAATCAGCAACTACTCAACGGTTACAGATTTTGCTAAATTTCTAGGTTGATCTATATCGGTGCCACGATGCACAGCAACATAATATGCCAAAAGTTGCAAAGGGATTATGTGTAAAATAGGGGCTAACATATTATCAATGGCTGGGATATTTATTATTTTTGTTTGTGTGTCCTCGGTTAATTTTAACCTCTCATCAGCAAAAATATAAACATCACCACCACGGGATTTTACCTCTTCTAAATTGCTTAATAATTTATCGGTATTTTTTTCAAACATAACAACAGCAATAGTTGGCAAACTCTCGTCTATTAGGGCTAATGGACCGTGTTTTAACTCGCCAGCAGGATAAGATTCGGCATGAATATAGGATATTTCTTTGAGTTTAAGTGCGCCCTCCAAAGCAATAGGATAACCTGTCAATCTTCCCAAGAATAACATTGAATTGGTATGTTTAAAATTTGTTGAAAGTTTATTTATTTGCTCTTTTTGCTCTAAAACCTGTTGAATTTTCAGCGGAAGTTGAACCAGCGATTCAACAAATTCTTTTTCATTAAAATCATTATTTAATTTGGCAAGGGAAGCGGTTAAGATTGACAAAGTCAAAAGTTGAGTTGTAAAAGCCTTGGTGCTGGCAACCCCTACCTCGACCCCGGCACGAGTGATTAAGTTGTATTTTGCCTCTCGCACCATCGTGCTTTGTTCGACATTACACACCACCAAAGTTGATAAATAATTTGACTCATTTTGGGCTTTTTTCAAAGCGGCGATGGAGTCTGCGGTTTCACCTGATTGGGAGATTGTAATATATAAAGTATTTTTTGGCACTATATTTGAGCGATAACGATATTCGCTGGCAACTTCTATACTCGTGGGGATTTTTGCATACTGCTCCAACCAGTATTTTGCCACCATCCCGGCATGATAACTTGTGCCACAGGCTACGATATGACAACATTCAACCTGTTTTAAAATCTCATCTGGGATTTTGTTGGAGATGTCAATCGTTGTTTTATCATGGCTTATTCGCCCCTCTAAGGTTTGCTCAGATGTTGCAGGTTGCTCGAAAATTTCTTTTTCCATATAATGGCTAAATCCGCCCTTGCCGATAGGGTCACTATCAAAGGTATAATCGACAATTTTACTTTTTATTAGTTTGTCATTTTTATCATAAATTTGGACACTTTTATCATCAAGAACAATTATATTTTCATCCGCAGGATAAATAAAACGATTAGTCACAATAGATAAAGCAGGGGCATCAGAGGCGATAAAATTCTCATCAATCCCGACCCCTATAACCAAAGGTGAGGCTTTTTTAAAAGCTATCAATTGATGTGGGTTATTTTGCTCCATTGCCACAATCGCATAAGCACCTTTGATTTTTTTAACAGACTTTTGCACGGCTTGTTTTAAATCACTACCTTGTTTTAAAAAGAAATCTAACATATGAGCGACAATTTCTGTGTCTGTTTGGCTGGTGCAGATATAACCGTGCTCTTTTAGCTCTTGTTGCAAGTCTTTATAGTTTTCAATAATCCCATTATGCACTATTGCCACTCTATCAGATGAAAAATGTGGATGAGCGTTGATGGTGGTAGGTTTGCCGTGAGTCGCCCAGCGAGTATGGGCTATGCCAATTTTGCCAGACAATGGTTGTTTTTTTAACTCTTGCTCTAACACCTCTACTTTGCCTTTGGTGCGAACTCTAATTAATTTATTGTTATCGTCAAGCAGTGCAATCCCTGCTGAATCATATCCTCGATATTCTAATCTTTTCAACCCCTCAATCAAAATTGACGAGACATTTCTATTAGTTATTGCCGCTACTATTCCACACATATTTTACTCCTTTTTTTTACCTGCTTAATGTTTGTTATTATACAATACCACAAACACATGAACTGTTTTTATTTGCTCCATTGGTTTTGAATATTCCATATCTTTTACCAAACAAAAAATAACAATTCGCCATAACGAGGCGGACGAATAAAAGCGATGCAAGACAAATAATAATCCGCCGTGGTTATCTCATGGGGTTTGTATTCTATTGTTATTATCCGTCTGCTACTATGAGATCGCCACACTCGCAAGCTCGTTCGCGATGACGAGGGTTCTTTTTGCTCGTTATTATCCGTCCGTTTTGACGAGATTGCTTCGCTACACTTCGTTCCGCTCGCAATGACGGGATTTTTTGAGATTTTATAATTCCGTTCGCAATGACGGGATTTTTTTACTCTTTCTTTTTGGGTCTTTGCCATGACGGCACTTCTTTTTGTTTTATTCTTGATAAAACTAACATTTTTTTTGGGACATTTGTCGTTATTGTGCTGCCTGCTCCGATGGTGGAACCTTTGCCGAGTTTAACCGGGGCCACTAATTGGGTATCAGAGCCGACAAAAACATCATCTTCAATAATCGTTTTATTTTTATTCGCTCCATCATAATTACAGGTTATGACTCCTGCTCCTACATTGACATTTTTTCCGATGGTGGCATCGCCGATATATGCCAAATGAGATGCTTTGGAGTCCTCGCCTATTATTGATTTTTTAACCTCAACAAAGTTTCCTACCATCGCATTATTTTTAAGCTCTGCCCCTGGGCGCAACCTGCTAAAAGGTCCAACTGTGGCATTGTTTGACACCTTGCAACTCTCTAAAATGCTATTGGCTTTGATGATTACATTGTCCCCTATATCAACATTTTTTAAAATGCAGTTGGGAGCAATATAAACATTATCACCAATTTTATTATCACCTTCAAACACAACATTGATATCAATTATACAATTCATGCCAAATTTTAAAGTGCCTCGTAAATCAAAACGGCGATAATCGGACAAAGTTAAACCCGCTACCATTAAATCTTTGGCACAGGTTTGTTGATAAACTCGCTCCAAAACAGCAAGTTGTTTTTTGTCGTTTACCCCTGCTACCTCATGCACCGAATGGGATGCCACCGAGATTGTTTTTAAACCATTTTGATGGGCTTGGGCGATTATATCTGTTAAATAATATTCCCCTTGTGAGTTGTCTGATTTTAAATTTTGTAATAATTTAATTAGATTATCATTAGTAACTGATAAAATCCCAGTATTGATTTCTTTGATTTGTTTTTGTAGGTCGCTGGCATCTTTTTCTTCCACTATTGAGGTTATGTTGTTTGATTCATCGCGGATAATTCGCCCATAACCGTGTTGATTTTTCATAATCAAGGTTAAAAGTGAGATGGTATTTTTATCCGATAAATCTGCAAGTTTTTTTATGGTAGTAGGTTTGATAAGTGGCACATCGCCATATAAAATCAAACATTTTTTGTTGCCATCCAAATAAGGGTTTGCCATTTGCACTGCATGTCCTGTGCCAAGTTGTTCTTTTTGCTGGACCCATTTAACAGGATAATTTAATTTTTTAACCTCTGATGCTTGGTGCCCGACGACAACAATTACCTCTGTTGTAAGGGACAAAGACGCCTCAATGACAAATCCTAATAAGGGCTTTCCTGCTAACTTATGCAACACCTTAGCTTTATCGGACACCATCCGTGTGCCCTTGCCTGCTGCTAAGATTATAATTTGTAAATCTTTATTCATACCTTAATAAACCTAAAAAATAACTGCATATTATACAAAATCTAAGTTTTCCATGGGTAAAAAAATAAATTTTTTGTTTTTTTGTTTTACTTTGTGTATAATTGTCATTTTTTTAAAAAATCATATTATGACTAAAACAGGACTTGTTAATTCAATAACGGAAAAGCAAAAATATCTTGATCATTCGGATATTGATATAGCTTGCAACTTGATTTTGAAATATATAGGTGATAGTTTGATTAAAAAAGATAGGATTGAAATTCGTGGTTTTGGCAGTTTTGCTGTTCATCATCACAAAGCAAAAGTAGGACGCAACCCTAAAACAGGAGAATCAGTGGACTTGGACGAAAAATTTGTGCCTTTTTTTCGCCCCGGTAAAAAATTAAAACAAATGGTTAACGATAAATAATACTATGTGGGAAATTGTTCAATCTGGCGGTTATATTATGGCACCTCTACTGCTGTTTTCAGTTTTAGCTGTAGCAATCATAATCGAACGACTTTGGTCCCTAAAACAAAACAAAGTCCTCCCCAAACATTTATTGGTGGAAACTCTGCGACTATTACATCAAGGTGGCATTGATAAATCCATGTTAAGCAAGTTAAAAAACAACTCACCCCTGGGTGAAATTTTAGTGTGTGGTTTATTAAATCGTAATCGCTCTGCTGAATTCTTAAAAGACACAGTTGAAGAGGAAGGTCGCCATGTTGCCCACAAATTAAATAAATATATCAATCTATTGGGAACCATCGCTGCCATCTCACCCTTGTTAGGATTGCTTGGCACAGTAATCGGCATGATAAATGTATTCGCTACCATTACTACAGTTGGTGTAGGAGATCCTACAATGTTAGCAGGAGGCATCAACAAAGCCTTGATAACCACTGCCACGGGTTTGAGTGTTGCCATCCCGGCTTTATTTTTCTATCGTTATTTCCGTGCCCGTATCAACACCTTGATTTTAATCATGGAAAAAGAGGCTATTACTCTTGTTAAATCCTTGTAATAACAACATATGAGATTCGCCAATCAAGACCTCGAAGAATTAGACCTGAATCTTACCTCTTTAATTGATGTTGTATTTTTGTTGTTAATATTTTTTATGGTCACGACCACCTTTCAACAACAATCAAAAATCCAGATCAACCTTCCACAGGCAGAGTCCAACAACAGCAAACAATATAAAAATAAAATACAAATTGCTATCAATAAAAATGGTTTTGTTTTTATTGACAATATAAGAATTGATATAAACAATGACAATCTTTTAAAAAAATCCCTATCAAAATATAATAAAAACTCAATTATTATCATTAAAGCCGATGCCATCGCCCCTCATCAAGCCGTTATTAGCGTTATGGATGCCGCCGCCAAAGCTGGAATAAATTCGATCTCTTTTGCTACAACAAAATTAGAATAAGAGTAAAAAATATGGATAAAAAGAAAGCCAGCGCTTTTAAGGTTTATGCTCGTTTATTAAAATTAGTCAAACCACACTACCACTTAATAGCTCTTGCTTCTTTTGGAATGATTTTATATGCTGCCACAGATACCGCCTTTGCAGCTTTGATGAAACCCATGATTGACGGCAGTTTTGTCGCCCGCGACCCATTCTTAATCGCTGCCGTGCCTGCCCTTATTATGCTCACCTTTTTAATTCGTGGGTTAGGAGGTTTTATGTCAGGATATATTATGGCATGGGTCGGCAGCAAATTAGTGCTAAGATTACGCGCCCAAATGTTCGCCAAATTATTGGATCTACCAACGAGAGTATATGATAACTCGACATCAGGAGAATTGGTCTCAAAACTTACCTTTAATGCCGAGAGAGTATCAGATTCTGCCACCAATGCACTAACAATCCTAATCCGTGATATTTTAACCGTTATAGGTCTTATGTCCTGGATGTTATATCTGTCCCCTCAACTGACAATAATTTTATTAGTCATAACACCATTTTTGGCAATTATGGTAGTCTATCTTGCGAAAAAATATAGAATCCTATCTCATCTTATCCAAAATTCAATGGGAAAGATGACTCATATAATCGAAGAGGCAATTGAAGGACACAGAGTTGTTAAAATATTTGGTGGTTCATATCAAGAGCAAGAAAAATATGCCAACATCAATACCGAAACTCGTAAAAATAACCTAAAACTCGTCTTAGTCCGATCAATAAGTGTACCTGTCGTCCAATTTTTTATTGCCACAGTTCTTGCCGTGATAGTTTATATGGCAACCAATGAGGGCATGATGCGAACTGTCACAGCTGGAACTTTTATGTCTTTTATAATCGCCATGCTCGGGATGTTTGCCCCTCTGCGTAGGCTTACTACCATTAATGCTGAATTACAGAAAGGCATAGCAGCAAGCGATAGTATCTTTGAGTTGTTAGATAGTCCAGTTGAAACAGATCAAGGCAAAATTTCAATCAGCAAAGCTCGTGGTAAAATTACGATAAAAAATCTTAAATTCAGTTATGCTCCGGATTTACCATCTGTCTTAGACGATATAAATTTAGAAATAGAAGCAGGGCAAACCGTAGCATTAGTCGGAAAATCAGGTTCAGGAAAAAGCACAATAACATCAATATTATGCAGACTTTATCAAACCTATGAGGGCGAAGTTTTGATGGATGACATAAAAATAGATGAAGTGCAACTTGCCGAATATCGTAAAAATATCTCCTTTGTCGGTCAAAATGTAACTCTATTCAATGATACTATAAAAAATAACATAGCCTATGGCAAGCTTTTATCAGAATCAAGTGATAAAAAAATAAAAGAGGCAGCTGTTGCCGCTTATGCCGATGAGTTTATTGAAAAATTACCAAAAAAATATGATACCTGCATCGGTGAAAATGGAATTTTACTCTCAGGTGGTCAAAGACAAAGGCTTGCTATCGCCCGAGCCTATTTAAAAAATGCACCACTTCTAATCTTAGATGAGGCAACATCAAGCCTTGATAGCGAATCAGAGAAAAAAGTGCAACAAGGATTATTAAATCTATTCGCCAACCGCACAACATTAGTTATCGCCCACAGACTATCAACGATTGAAAATGCCGATAAAATTATCGTTTTAGATCAAGGTAAAATAATCGAACGGGGCACCCACCAAGAATTGCTTGCCAAAAACCTGACATATGCTAACCTCTATAAACTTCAATTTAATTAAAAATAGGGGTAGGCAGAAAACCAAAGACAGGAATTTTTTAATTATCAACTATTAGAGATCTTTATGTATTTCAGCTTTCATTATAGCCATGAATAGATTAAAGTTCCTTGTCTTGTTTGTAGTTAGTGGCGGAGCATGCAATCATTAATGGAGCATAAAAGGCAATACTGATGCCACCATAACAAATGCTAAAATTAAATTGATTATATGCACTACTTTTTGTGAAGTTATAAACTTTTTTAACAAAACTCCGCCAAGAGTCCAAAAATTTGTGGAGACAAAACCTACGATAAAGTATAAAAAAGTTACAATTAGTAACTGACTAAATTTATTATCTATTGAGGTGGTAAATACACTAATGCTTGATATTGCCATAATCCAAGCTTTGGGATTTACCCATTGAAACAAAACCGCTTGAATAAATGTCAGAGGTTTATCACGTTTTTTATTATTGCCTAAACCGCCTTTAATTTGGGTCATATGATATGCCATCCATAATAAATAAGCAAAACTCATTATTTTTAAAACTTGAAAAATAATAGGATAGGTTTGAAACAACTCACCTAAACCTATACCGACAAAAAATGTCATCAATGGAAACCCTATAATAACCCCTATAATGTGGGGGATAGTTGCCCGATACCCAAAAGTCAACCCAGAACTTAAAAACAAAGCATTATTCGGCCCCGGGGTCATAGCCATCGTAAAAGCGAATGTTAAGATTGAGATTACCATTGAAAGTGGATATATATCACTCATTTTGTTTTTATTTTAAAAATTTTTTTCCATTGTAAATTATTCAATATTGCCACCGCAGTTATGGTTAAAATTGTGCCGATTATTGTGGTTAAATATATCGGCTCATCCAGAAAAATATAACTTAATAAAATAACATTAAAAGGCACCAAAAATATAAAAGCGCTGGCTTGTTGGGTGCCTAATCTGGTAATTGCTACAAAATAAATACTGGTGGCAAAAGTTGTGCTAAAAACCGAAATAACAATTAAATTTAACCAAAAAATCCCACCAAAATTATCAAAATTAAATATATTACCACTATCAAACGGAATAGTTATAAATGATATAATCGTGATAAAAAGATACATATAAAAAGAAAATACCAGAGGTTTTATGCCAGTAGCTTTGGAGGTTGTAATTGTTAAAAACGGCCATGACACAGCTGCCATTACAAAAAATGCATTAGCTGTAGTTAAAATATCATCCGCTGAAAATTGCCAAATATTTAAAATTGTTAAAACCCCCACTGCTCCTAACAACAAAGCAATCAAATCTTTTTTAAAAACTTTTTTGCCAAAAAATATCACCAATAAAATAAAAACCACGATGGGAGCGAGAGTTGTAACAAATGCACCACCTGCCCCTGCTGTGCCATATTTTGTGCCATAGAAAAAAAAGATAGAATAAGCAAATAAAAACAACGAACCTAAGATGGCTTTGAGAACATTTTTTTTACTAATTTTAAAACTATTTTTATAATAAACAAGCACAGGAATCATCGTAATAGTAGTTATAAAATAACGATAAACTACCAACTCACCTGCACTAATATAGTCTGCCATAACCTTAGCGGACACCCATGACGAACCCCAAAATGTCATAGCGAGTGCTAACATTATATAAAATGTGATATTGTTATTTTTTATCATTATTGATTTGCGGATAAATCAATCGTTTTTTTAAAACTCTCCACAAATTCTTTTTTGTGTTGAGTTTGATTAAAAAGGGGCATTCCGATAAGTTTATAATCTTTGTTTTCAAAAATAGTTAATATTTTATGTTCTTTTTCAATCTGCAACAAAAACCTCTCTTTTGTTTTACTGTCATCATTTGATAATCTATCTGTGCCTTTGGGTTCAATAAAAATTTGTCTGATAATGGATTTTGATTTTTTATCTTTTTTTAAAATCAAAACAAAATCAGGCTCTAAGGCTTGCCCCTCATCAAATGTATATAATTTAAAATGTCTCTCGTTTCTAATTAAATATATTTGATTATATTTTTTTGCTAAAAATTGATAGGCTTGCTTGATATATTTGACTAAATATTTTTCTTCTGATGTGCCATAATTATCATTAAATACATACCAACTCTCTTGTGATAAATCAAGTAATAAATCTTGATTTTTTGTGTCGTTTTGTCCTGTGCCATATTCTTGTTTGCTATTTTGATTGATATTAAAATTCAACTCTTTGTCAGTGGCAAAAATTTGTTGGATGCTTTGAGCTTTAAATTCTTTGGTGCCTTTGTAGTCATAATAATCCTGTGGAATTGCTTGGGCTATTTCATCAAATACACTAATCGCTGTATCTAATGTTAATTGATTTGATGGATTTTGAACCTGTTCTGTTAATCCTGTAATTTCAACCTGAATATTTTTTGCATAACTATCTGATGACAAAAACTCACTGATAGATTTTAAATTAGGAAAATATTTTTGCAAATTATTAAAACGATAAAATGGCAGTCTATTCAAAGCTTTGCGAGCAATATTAGGGGCGAATGATTTTATATCATATGTTTTGGTCTCTCTTGTGTTGCAGGTTTTCTCCTCATTATCATCAAATGCAGATTTTACATAAGAATAACCTGTCAGGAATTTTTTGTGATAAATTTTATTTTTGATATGATCTGCCAAACCATAAATATCCGCACAATCATATTTTATCCTATCATTTGTCCACAAAACTCCGTTTTTAAAAATATCTGTTTGTTTGAAACTATCTTTTAAAAATAATTTTCTCTGCACTGCATTATTCGCTTTGATGCCGATATTAACCAAAGCTTTATTTAACTCCGATATATATTTTGGATTATGGGCTGAATGATAATATAACTCCTCACAAACTCGCAGCTGATTTTGAATATCTTTGTCATATTTTCGCTGATAAAATGGTTGAGTTTTTTCAATTTTAAAAGGGCAATATCTCGCCCCTCTGCCGATAAGTTGTGCCTCTGACATCGTAGTTTTGCCAACCTTACCGCTTTTATGATCTGTATCTCTTGTATTATATAACCTCACTATATCAAATAAATTTAAAACATCCCAGCCCTCGTTTAGTTTATCAACGGCAAAAATAGCCCGATATTCATTATTTTCATCCTCTAAACTATTGACGATTAACTGTTTTTCAATACTATCATTTTTACTATTAACCACCATGCATTTATCATCTGTAAAATCTTGTTGAATCTCGGTTATAAAATTTTCATTTTTTATATCGTTATTATCTAAGTATTTAAAAACCTTTTGAATTATCTGATTTGTTGCATTGTCTCTGATTTTATTAATAGTAGTGTTTTTTAAGTTTTTTATGCCGCTTATAAATTCATCAAAAAACAATTCGCTATCTTTAATGGTTTTTGATTTGAACAAAATAACAGGTTTTATATTGATTTTATTTTTTTCAAATATTTTCCTGCGATATTGATTTAAAATAACCGCTTGCATTGCCCTTTCAAATTGCCCTAAATCGGCTTGTAAAACTTGCACTTCTTTGGAATATAAATCTTCCCTGAATTGTTTTAGCGGATAATCAAATAATAATTTATCTTGATATTTTTTCTTGATCTCCGGATGATTCAAATCGGCAGTTGCTGTAAATTCTAATAATAAATTATCATCATTTGTTTGGAATATTTTATTAACAGTCCCCTCCCAACTGGCAATTTTTGCTAATTCATCTTTGGTTTTTTTGCCCTTTTTGGTTGTCGCATTGATATGATGGGCTTCATCAGATAACAACACAATTTTTTTATCGGCAAAGTCTTCATAGGTTAGGCAGTTTTCTCGTGGGGTATTTAATCTTGTATGCAAACCTTGAATCGTTGTAAAAACAATATTTATATCATCATTATTTGTTGCCTCAAAGTTATCAACCTCTTTAATGTTTATTTGTTTATCCTGTATTGATATGGTTTGATTAAAAAGATATTTGGCAGATAGCGAATTTAAAAAATTATCTTTAGTTTTTTCAATTATATTAGAACTATTAACAAAAAATACAAAATTATTATAACCTCTGTGGTATAAATCCAAAATTATACCTGCCATAATCAAAGTTTTACCGCTACCTGTTGCCATATGAAAAAGCAATTGAGTAGGTTTTTGCCGATTAGGATAGGTGTTCACCGCATAATCAAACCTCGCCAAAGCTTCGATTTGATATGGGCGAAGTTTTAATGTAGGGTTCAAATTGTTTTTTATAGAATCTTTCACCTCAACAGGAATAAAACCCATTGAAATCGCCGCTGATATTTTTTGTTCTAATATTTGGTTATTTGTTGCCATTATTATAAAAAACTTCATTTAAAGTTTTGGTATTTTTATCAAGTTGGTAATCGTTATCATTTATATCAGATAGATTTACATACAAATCATTTTTATCTAATATTGCCATTAAAGTGAGTTTTTGTTGCTTGATATCCATTTTTTTAAAATCATCCATTATTTTATCAACTTCATCTATTGTTATTTTATAAGAGATAAATTTTTCTTTTTTTAAGTTATTCCATATATTTAAAAGAGTTTTTGAGTTGGTCGCTTGCTCTATTTTATCAACATATTTGGTGCTGTTTTTTGCTAATTCTAAATATGTAAAACCTCCTCCTCCTTGCCATTTAACAGATTTTGAGATGCCACCCTGCTCGCCTGCGATAACTTTTTTTAATCTCTCCTCTGGTAAATCATGGATATAATCCATTTGTTCGATTAAAATATACTGACGATTCATTTTATGGGCGACAGAACCTGTCGTGCCAGAACCACTAAAAAAATCAAGGACTATGTCATTTTCTTTGGTTGTCATTCTTATAATTTCCGCAAGCAATTTTTCAGGTTTTGGAGTATCAAATTTACCCAAAGGAAACTCTAATAATTCTAATTCTTTTTTTGCAGTTGAACTTGTGCCAAACCCTCTCATAATTGAATCGCAGTGATATTCTTTTTCTTCATCTTCAAAGATTTTTATTCTTGGAATACCGTCACCTTCTTTTGGGAAATAAATTCTACCGTCTTTCAGCAAATTATTAAATTCATTTTGCTTTACAAAAAAATGTCTCGTCATCTTTCTTTTGCTTGGAAGTTCTATCGTGTAATAGAATTCAGAGTTTTTATCCTCATTTTTATGCCCCTCCTCATAAGAAACAATTCCAGATTGCCAACAACCTCTTGGATCTTTATCGGGATTAGATTGCTTTTTTGTCCACTCTGGCAATCTCATAATTTTATTAAATTTATAGTTGTTTTTATCGCCCTTATATGCAATCAAAATATGCTCATGTATTCTTTTAAACCTTTTTATAACTTTTGCATTTGTGTTTTGGTCGTATCTTGGGTCTGTTTTTTGCCACACCATATAATCTGTTTTTTTTCTGTCAAAAATCTCATTCATCAAGATTTTTAAATAGGCTTGCTCATTATCATCGCACTGCACAAAAATAACCCCATCATTTCTTAACAATTCCTTTGCAACTTCCAAGCGGTTTTTCATAAAAGTAAGCCAGGTGCTGTGATTAAAGCTATCATTATAATTAAAACCATCGTTGCCTGTGTTATATGGTGGATCAATATAAATCAGTTTTATTTTATTTTTATAAACTTTTTTCAAAGAATGCAGGGCTAAGAGATTATTGCCTTTGATGATAAAATTATCATTTATTGATATATCGGTTACCTTATGTTCGCCGTCTTTGTCATATCTTTTAAAGTTCGTCAAGGCTTTGGGTTCAAAAAGCCTGTCAATTTCGTCAGGGGCAAGAGTTTCATTATAAAAAACTTCGTCTTTTTTTTGCTCTTCTTTGGTTTGTCCGCCCTCTAATATGCAGTCTTTATACGGCCATGATAAAACAACCTCGCCTGCTTCGGTTAGATATTCATCATCAACAGTAAGCCCTATTTTATTTTTAAAAGCCGTATAACTATCTGGCAAAAATTGTTTGTTGGAGACAAATTTTTGAAATTTGATTTTATCAAAAACATAGGTTGTGTTTATTTTGGTAAAAAAATGTTTGGTGGCTTTTTCATCAGATAACAACAACTCCAACAAATCAGGGGTGAGTTTTAAGGCATTTTCAACAATTATATTTTTAAATAATTTGCCATTTTTGCAATAATTTTCATTTTTGGCAAGGACTTTTTTTATGTGTTCGTAGAGGTTGCTCATAATTTTATTTTTTAATAAATACAATAAAAATGAAAATGAATATTATACACAAAATCTACTATTTTTTATGATAAATATTTTTATTTTTGCATTACTGGCGAGCTAATAAATATATCCCTACACTCATCATCAAAGAGCCTGATAATTTATTTAAACGGCGAGTAGCTTTTTCGGTTCCTAAGGCTTTTTTTGCCATTGATGCCATCTTGGCATATAACAACAAAACCAATGATATTACTGTTGCGACAACTACCATAAGATACAAAATATCTCCGGTGGTAAGTTGTTCCAAATCCATAAAAGCCGGTAAAAATCCCAGATAAAAAATTATGGTTTTAGGGTTCGCTAAGGTATTTAAAAATCCTGTCATAAAATTTGCCAGATATGATTTTTCTTGCTTTGATTTAATATTTTTATTCGCTTTATAACTGCAATAGATTTTATAACCTAAATAAATTAAATATATTCCACCGATGATTTTGATAACGATAAAAAAATCACCGAGAGTTTGGGCGAGATACCCTAAGCCATATACTGCTAATATTAGATAAAAAAGATCACCGAGTATAATCCCAAAAACTACATATTTGGCATTTTTAAAACCTGCGCCGATTGCCGTGCTGATAGTAATAAAAACCCCAGGTCCAGGACTTGCGACAAAAATAATAAAAGCCCCGATGAAAGTTATAGTTGCCAAAAAAGACATCTTTTACTCCGTTATTAAGGTTTTAGCTGTTCGCAAAGCATCAAGCCGGTCTGCATAAAAATTGTTGTTATCTAATATTTTATTTATTTTTTGTTGTTTTAACATTTTTAAAACCTGTGAATTTGTTCCCACTATTAAAACTTGTTTATCATTTGAATGTTTGGTAGCCTGCACCATTTCTATTAAAGCTTTGGCTGATGAAAAATCAATATTATTGACATCTTTTAGATCTAACACCAAAACCCTATAATCCCCTTGCACTATTGATAATCTTTTTTGCATTCCACGGGCGGCTGCAAAGGTAAGCGGGCCTTGCAAATGAAACATTAAAATATCACCACCTGCTTTTTTTATAATTTCTTTGCCCTCAGAACTTACAGGCGCTTGCTCGGGTTTATTTTTATAAATATTGATACCATCCAATTGTAAATTTACCATTCTTTGCATAAATACAAAACTTGCCAAAATCATCCCCAAGGCGACAGCTGTGATTAAATCTACGGCAACTGTTACCACCAACACCACCAACATCATCACAAGCCCAGCTTTAGGCACCAGGTGGATTTGACGTAAATATTCCCAGTCAATAATATCTGTACCAACTTTAATTAGGATTCCCGCCAGCACTGCATGGGGGATATATTTGGCAAAGGCACCTGCTCCTAAAACTATGCTTAACAAAACCAAAGCATGTAATGCCCCTGATATAGGTGTAAGCCCACCTGCTCGCACATTAACAACAGTTCGCATGGTTGCCCCTGCCCCTGGCAACCCACCGAAAAATCCGGCAATTGTATTACCTATTCCTTGCCCTATCAATTCTTTATTTGATCTATGATGAGTGTGGGTTATGTTGTCTGCCACAAGTGAGGTTAAAAGAGAATCAATGGAACCTAATAATGCTAAAATAAAAGCCGATTTTATCATCATAACTAACAAAGAAAAATCAATAACTGGCATAATAATCTGTGGCAAACCGGTAGGAATTTCGCCTAAGATACGCACCCCATCAATCGTTGAAATTTGTTTGCCTGCCTCATTTGCTACATTAATATCAAAACCACTATATACCAACAAAACAATTGTGCCGATAATCAATGCTAATAATGGTGAGGGAATAAATTTGCCGATTGATTTTGGTAAAAAATAAACTATCAATAATGATACCAAACCTAAAACCAAAGCAAGAGGAATTAAATTATCCCAAGCCGCAGGGATTGCCATCGCCGAGCCCACAGGTCCTGATTCCCCCATAGAACCTAATAATGGGGCTAATTGTAATAGAATAATAATGACTCCGATACCGCTCATAAAACCCGAGACGACAGGATGAGGCATAAGGTTTATATACTTGCCAACTTTTAAAACTCCAAAAAGAATTTGTAATAATCCGCCCATAATAACAACTGTGAATGCCACCGCAATGCCATATTCTGGTTTATCTGCAAACATTGTGGTATATTGCGTAAATATGGCTGCCATCACAACCGTCATAGGACCTGTCGGACCTGATATTTGTGAGGGAGTGCCACCAAAAATAGCGGCAAAAAACCCTACTATAATTGCCCCATATAACCCTGCCACAGGTCCTGCACCTGATGAGACGCCCATCGCAAGCGCCAAAGGCAAAGCGACAACCGCTGCTGTCAAGCCACCGTAGATATCACCTTTTAAATTAGACATGGTAAAACCATGAAACATATTTGTTAACATAAAATTTTTACAAAACCGAATATTTTAATATGATTTTTCTAATAAATCAAGTTTTAATTTTTAAGAAAATAATAAGCACTTTATTCTAATTGAATTCATGGTAGGGACAGTTTTTGTCATTATTGTAGAAATTTTGTTGAATTTTATATTTTAAGTGTTTTATTAAAATTACATATCTATCTAATTGATTATAAAATAAATAAATTTATTTTTTTGCCAATAATAAAAAACTAATTATAAGTTTTTATTGAAATTAGTGGGTTGTTTGCATTATAGTGGTGTTTTTTGGAATTTAGTGGAAAAAGGTGCTTTTATGCTAAGCAATTTTAATTTTGACAATATGTATGACATTCTTTTAGATGAAAAGAACAGGATTGCCATCCCCAAAAAAGATCGATCAATACTCAAAAACTCAAGCAGTGGAGAAATTGTAATTTTTTTAAGAAACAATGGTTGTTTGAATATTTGTCCTTATAGCGTATGGGAAAAAATAGCAGATAAAGTTCAAAAAAATGAAAAAAATATGCAGATTAGAAAAAAAATATTGCACATGAAGCATAAGACAAAAATAGATTCACAAGGAAGAATTAGTGTCCCTAAAACCTTGCGAATTTTGGCAAATATTCTCACCAGAGAGATGACTCTTATTGGCATTGGTGATAAATTTGAACTATGGTCAAGTGACGCACTTGCAGAGGATTTATCAAAATCTTCCAGTGATGATTATATTGACGGGGTTTAAAAAAATATGCATATTAGTGTTTTATGCGATGAAGCAATTGATGAGCTTAAAATAGTTAAAGATGGTTTTTATATAGATGCCACATTCGGTCGAGGTGGACATAGCAAAGAAATATTAAAACGTTTGGGTAGTGGTGGAAAATTATTTGCCTTCGATCAAGATACAGTTGCAGTTGAAGAGGGTAAAAAAATAAAAGATGATAGATTTTTTATCAAACATATGAATTTTGTTGATTTACAAAAATGGTGCCTTGAGAATAATTTAAATGGCAAGATTGATGGAATTTTATTTGATTTAGGGTTGAGTTCTCCTCAATTAGACGATAAAAATAGAGGTTTTAGTTTTTTAAAAAATGGCAAGCTTGATATGAGAATGAATCCAAAACAAAAATACAGCGCCTACCAATGGTTGCAAACAACAGATGAAAAAAAAATAGTGTGGGTTTTAAAAGAGTATGGCGAAGAGAGGTTTGCTACAAGAATTGCTAAAAATATAATTAAATCAAGGCAAAAAAAAGATATTAAAACTACCTACGATTTAGTTAACATAATACAAGAGGCAACGCCATTTTTACCAAAAAATAAACATCCTGCTACTCGGACCTTTCAAGCAATTAGAATTGCAATCAATAAAGAGCTTGATGTCCTAAAAGCAGCATTGCAATCAACATTGAGTTTTTTAAAAAAAGATGGCAGGTTGACAGTTATTAGTTTTCATTCGTTAGAAGATAGGATTGTAAAAAAATTTTTAAAACAAACTGTTGGCAATAGGACAAATAACTCTATTATAAGATATTTACCAATTGAACATAGGTTAAATTTTAAAAACATTAAAAGGGTAAAACCTGACGAAAAAGAAACAAGAAATAATCCACGATCGAGATCAGCAATACTAAGGTCTGGAACAAAAATATGAAAATAATAAATTTTATTTTATTAACATTGGTTTTATGGACATCATTCAATATTGTGAATAATAGCCATGTGTTTCATGCAACCAATACCAATATCCAAAAAAAAATAGTTGAGAAAAGAGCCTTACAAGAAATATGGGGGCAATTATTATTAGAGAAAAGCACATTAGAGTCTCCTCACAGAGCACACAACATCGCGATAAAAAATTTAAATATGCATTACATCCAAAAATAACAATGAGCAGATATACATTAGTTACCATATTTTTATTAGGGTTTGCCTTAATTATATTGGCAAGAAGCTGGCAACTGCAGATAACAGATTATAAGTTCTTCCAAAAACAAGGTGAAGATCGGCAACTGCGAATTATTACAACCAAATCTGTTCGTGGAGCCATAAAAGATAGATCAGGATATCCTTTGGCAGTTACAACCAACATGGTATCTGTTTGGATGAATCCCAAAAAATTAGACAAAAAACATCACAACTTAACAAGGTTATTGAAGTCTCTTAAAATATCTAAAAAGAAATTTGCCAAAATGGCCAACAAAAAAACTAGGTTTATCTATCTAAAAAGACAAATTTCTCCAAAAGTGGGTGTTTTTATTAAAAGCTTGAAAATTACCGGAGTGCACCTACAAAAAGAAAAAAAAAGATATTATTCTGCAGGATCTCTTGTATCACAAATCATAGGATTTACTAATGTAGATAACAAAGGACAGGAGGGATTAGAGTTGTTTTATGATTCATTGTTGCAAGGAAAAGATGGCAAACGAAAAGTTTTAAAAAATAGAGCAGGGGAAATTATTGAAACAGTTCAACAAATTGATCAGGAGGTTGAGGGTATAGATTTAACACTAAGCATCGATAAAGATATGCAATTTTTTGCTTACCAAAGTTTAAGAAAAGTTATGAAAAATACGCAGGCAGATTCTGCTAGTTTAGTTATTTTAAATGTTAAAAATGGTGAAGTTGTTGCTATGGCATCTATGCCTACATACAATCCTAACAACCCAAAACAAAGATCAAGTCATGGGTTGCGAAATAGAGTAATAACAGATGTGATTGAGCCTGGCTCCGTGATGAAAATATTTACCATGGCAGTTGCATTATTGACAAAAAAGGTGCAAGTAAACCAGACTGTGGATACTTCGCCAGGTTATATTACCATAGGTGACAGAACAGTCACTGATGTGCATAGCATGGGATTATTGACGATGAGTGATGTTATTAAAAAATCATCAAATGTGGGTATTAGTAAAATTGCTCTAAAAGTTCAGGATAAACATATGTGGAGAATTTTATATGATTTTGGTTTTGGTCTGCCACCTGCAAGTGGGTTTCCAGGAGAAAGCTCAGGTGTGCTGCGACATTACAAACAATGGGATAATGCGATGAAAGTAAGTTTGTCATATGGTTATTCTATGAGTGCATCATTGTTGCAAATTGCTCGTGCTTATGGGGCAATCGCAAGTGGTGGAGTTTTGAAAAAAATAAGCCTTTTAAGAACGAAAAAAATAAATACTGGCAAAAGAGTTTTACCTAAAAAGATAGCAAGAATTATTACCAAAATGTTGACGAGAGTTACAGAGCAAGATGGCACAGCACCACAGGCTGTGATTGATGGTGTAGTCGTGGCAGGAAAAACAGGCACAGTCAAAAAAACATCATCAGATGGCGGTTATACCGATGATAAGTATATTTCACTTTTTGCAGGTTTTGCACCTGCTGATAATCCACAATATGTTTGTGCGGTGATGGTGGACAATCCCAAGGGTGGTAGATTTTACGGTGGCTCGGTGGCAGCCCCTGTTTTTGCTGAAATTATGAAAAAAGCATTATTTATGCCTCAAAACATTAACAAGTTATGAAAAAAATAAATAAAATATTAGAAAATATATCAACTGATGAAATGCCAGACATAAACATATCATCAATAAGTTGCGATGATAGAGAAATTCAAAAATTATGTGGTTTTTTTGCATTAGAGGGAGCTTCTTATAACCCATTAGAAAAAATTGAACCAATTATTAAAAAACAACCTGCGGTAATCATCTGGGATAAAAAAAATACCCAATCAGCCGTAGCAAAAGTTATATGTCAAAAAAACAAAATGCCTTTTATAGAGATTGATAATTTATCAAAAAATCTATCAAAGATTGCCAGCAGGTTTTATGATAATCCAAGTTCAAAACTAATTGTCATAGGCATAACAGGCACAGATGGCAAAACAAGCATAACTAATTTATTATCAAAAATAATAGGAGAAAAACAAACAGGCACAATTGGCACCTTGGGATTTTCATCCGATGATGGTTTTATCTCAACTGGCAGCACAACCCCTGATGCTTTTTTAACTCAAAAGATATTGGATAAATTTATCAAGCAAAATAAAAAATATGCCATCTTAGAGGTAACATCTCATGCAATAGCACAACACCGAACAGAGGCTATTGCATTCAACCAAGTATTATTAAGCAATCTTGGCTCCGATCATTTAGATTTCCATAAAACGATTGATGAATACCATACGATAAAATTAAACTGGTTAAAAAAAGTAGGAGCAGGTAGGCAAATTTATAATTATGATGATTTAAAATGTAAAGAAAATTGGTTACAAGATATTAAAAAAAATCCAAAATTAAAAGCATATAGTGTTATTAAATTAGACGGGTGGGACAATGTAGTGTCTCTTGATGAAGATGTTATATATAAGCATGATGGGATAATTCTTAAATATGCTAATGAAAAAATTAATATCCATTTATTTGGCGAGTTTAATGCTTCTAATATTATGGCAGCAGTTGCTATCTGCCTTGCTTTAAAAATAGAATTTATGGATAAATTATCAAAATTAATACCAATTATTGGCAGGATGCAGATGGTTTGTCCGAATATATTTGTCGACTTTGCTCATACAGAACAAGCTTTGAAATTAGCAATATTATCCCTAAAACAACACTTTAATCAAAAAATACTCTTAGTTTTTGGTTGTGGTGGTGACCGCGACAAAACAAAAAGAGCAAAAATGGGACAGGTTGCTGAAAAATTTGCAGACTTTGCCATTATCACAGACGATAATCCACGATATGAAAGCCCCCAAGATATTGTCAGTCAAATTAAAGCAAAAATTAAAAATATGGATAACTTTAAAATAATTCATAACCGCACAAATGCCATAAAAACAGCGATAGATTATGTTAAAAAAAATAATATGATTTTATTGGTGGCAGGCAAAGGGGCTGAAAGTATGCAAGATTATGGCACTTATCAAATAGAATTTAATGATATAACACTTATAAAAAGACTATGCCAATTAAAATAAACAGCAAAGAAATAGCAAAAATCATCAATGGAGATTTTATCAATGACTCTGTTGATGTTGATGGGATAAGCATTGATAGCAGAACGATAAAAGCAGGCAATTTATTTATAGCTATCAGCGGAGATAGATTTGATGGTAATGATTTTATCAAAAAAGCCTATGATAATGGAGCCGCAGTTTGTATCGGAACTGTGCCGTTAAAAACCAAAAAACCCTATATATTAGTTAAAGATGCTTATCAAGCTTTGGTAGATTTAGCAATATATCATCGCAACAATAGCAAATTTAAAGTAATAGCAATAACAGGTAGTGCCGGCAAAACAACAGTCAAAGAAATGTTAAAAATAATTTTACAAAAAAATTATAAAACCTTTGCCACCGCTGGAAATCTCAACAATGAATATGGTGTGCCTTTGTCAATTTTAAGTGCAGATGGTAATGAGAATTATGCAATCTTAGAGATGGGGGCAAACCATCTTTTAGAAATTAAAAAATTATCAAAAATAGCAAAACCTGATATAGTCGCCATCACAAATATACTTCCTGCTCACTTAGATGGCTTTGGTTCAACACAAAACATTGCTGTGGCAAAATCTGAGATTGTTTATGGCTTAAAAAAAGATGGGTCTATAATCTTAAACTCAGATAGTATGCATTATGATATTTTATTAGAGCAAATAAAAAATAAAAAAATCATAACCTGTGGGACAAACAACAATGATAATTTTAAAATTATAAAAAATGGCTTTGTCCATAAAAATATAGATTATAAATTATCATTACAAATCCCTGCTTCACATAATTTTATCAATGCGACAATAGCCATAGCCATCGCACAAGAGCTGGGGCAAGATTTAAAGTCATGCTTACAAAATATCGCAAAATTTAACACAGTAGCAGGTAGGTTAGAACAAAAAATAACAAAAAATAAAATGGTTATCATTGATGACTCTTATAATGCAAATCCAGAATCAATAAAATCTGCTATTGATTATCTAATGACTCAAAAACAACAACAAAAATGGTTTTTAATGGGACATATGGCAGAGTTAGGTGAGCATTCTGCTGTCTTACACCAAGAAATAGGATTGTATGCCAAAGAAAAAAAAGTGGATAAAATATTTGTGGTCGGTCAATATGCCGCTATCATAAGAGAATCTTTTGGAGAAAATTGTTATATGGATAATGTTGTGGCTGATATAAATAAAAATTCAGGAGCTGATGTGGTTTTGTTAGTAAAAGGTTCAAGGTCGGCAAAAATGGAGCAATATGTAGAGAGCCTGTTATGCTGATTTACCTTACAGAATATTTATCGCAATACCATAGCGGTTTTGATGTTTTTCAATATCTTACTCTGCGAGCCGTGTTAGGAGTTTTAACTGCTTTAATATTATCATTTATTATGGCACCATTTTTAATAAAATATTTAAAAATAAATAAAATAGGACAAAGCATTCGTGATGACGGCCCCCAAAGCCATCTGAAAAAAACAGGAACACCAACTATGGGAGGCATAATGTTATTGTTATCTATGAGTGTATCTACCCTACTGTGGGCAGATATAACTAATGTTTATATTTTAATTACATTATTTGTAACCCTATCTTTTGGCATGATAGGCTTTGTTGACGATTATAAAAAATTAAAGTACGGTAACTCAAAAGGGCTAAGTGCTGGTGTAAAATTTAGCTTACAATCTATTTTAACTCTTGTTGCTGTGTTCTATCTTTATTTATTCGTGGATAAGGATATTACAACAACTCTAATTTTACCCTATGTAAAAGATTTTCAGTGGCAAATGGAATTTTTATTTATACCCTTAGCATTCGTGGTAATTGTGGGCTCATCAAATGCCGTAAACCTTACCGACGGTCTGGATGGTTTAGCGATTATGCCCTCTGTTATGATAGGCGGTGCACTGGGTATTTTCGCCTATGTCACAGGGCATTTTTATTTTTCAAATTATTTGGGAATTCCACATATTTCAGGCACAGGAGAACTTGCTATTTTTTGTGGAACTATGGTGGGAGCAGGTCTTGGTTTTTTGTGGTTTAATGCCTATCCTGCCGAAGTTTTTATGGGTGATGTTGGCTCATTATCAATTGGAGCCTCAATGGGAATTGTAGCAGTTATAATTCGCCAAGAGATAGTTTTATTTATTATGGCAGGTGTTTTTGTGGCTGAGACAATAAGTGTTATTATTCAAGTGGTGTCATTCAAAACAAGAGGGAAAAGAGTATTTAAAATGGCACCGCTGCATCATCACTTTGAAATGATGGGATGGATGGAGCCTCGAATTATAGTGCGTTTTTGGATAGTTTCAATCATTTTGGTTTTAGTGGGACTATCATCCTTAAAAATAAGATGATAAATTTAAAAAATAAAAAAATTTTAATAATTGGGATGGGAATCACAGGAGAATCCATCGCAAACTATTTGGAAAATAAAAATATAACTTTTTTTGTGCTTGACAATAAGCCTACCAAAGCTTTGAAAAATAAATTTACAAATATTTTGTTAGATGAGATAATTAGCGATAAATTGTTATCAAAATATGATGTTTTATTTATAAGCCCAGGAGTTTTTATAGAACAAAATCTTTTTAAAAAATATCAAAATAAAATATATAATGACATCAGTCTATTTTGCCAAGTAATAACAAAAAATATCATAGCAATAACAGGCACAAATGGCAAAAGCACAGTTGTAAAAATGATTGAGCATATTATTAACAAAATGGGTAAAAAAGCTATCGCCTGTGGCAATATTGGTTTACCTGTATTGGATTTGTTGCAGAAAAAAAATCATTATGATTATTATATTTTGGAAATATCAAGTTTTCAATTAGACTTAAATAGCAGTTTTAATAAAAAAATAGCCGTAGTTTTAAATATTGAGAAGGATCACCTTGATAGGTATGAAAATTTTACTGATTACAAAAAATCAAAGCTTAGTATATTCAAAGAATCAGAACACAAAATAATAAACTCTAATATCAAAAATAGCAACATAAAAGAATCAAATAAATTTGGCACAGATGATGAAAAATACAATATTCAAGGACAAAAATTTAACATTAACGACAAAATAATTAACGCCAAATCTTACAACAAAATCGAACAAATAAATCAGTTAGCAACTTTGGCAATATTAGATGTGTTAAATTTTGATACTAAGGTTTGTAATGAGCATTTTTTAACTTTTAAAGCTCTAAATTATAGAATGCAATTTATAGGTAGTTATAAAAACAGCAAATGGTTCAATGATTCAAAAGCTACTAACTCATCGGCAACATTTGCAGCCTTAGAATCACAACCGGAAAAAATAGTTCTTATCGCAGGAGGATCAAAAAAAGATGAGGATTTTTTGTCTCTTAAAAGCATTATTAAAGAAAAATGCAAAAGTTTAATTTTAATCGGACAAACGGCACAACAAATAGCACAGGTTACCACCGGAGTCCAATTATTTTTTGCAAAAAACCTAAAAGAGGCAATTATTATCGCCCAAGATGAATGTGGCGGATATCACAATGTTTTGTTTTCACCTGCGAGTGCAAGCTTTGATATGTTTAAAAACTATCAACAAAGAGGATATGAATTTAATCGTCTGAGCAAAGATATTCTTGATTTATGAAAATAATTATCGACAAAAAATTATTCTATATCTCGGCTGCCATAATTTTATTTGGTTTGGTTATGGTATTCTCAGCATCGGCATCTTTTGCCAAAAATAGCAATTTAAGTGCCCATTATTTTGCTCAAAAACAAACGTTCATTGTATTGATTGGTTTGTTACTGGCATACATAGTAACTCAAATTCCAGTTAAGTTTTGGCAAGAAACAAGAGTTTTATTTTTATTTTTTGCTCTTTTATTGTTGGTCGCAGTTTTTATCCCAGGAATTGGCAAAACAATAAATGGTAGCACAAGATGGATATATCTCGGTGGCATGGGTTTGCAAGTATCAGAGTTAGCAAAGTTATTGGTTTTTATTTATTTTGCAGGTTATCTTACCTATCACGAGAAAAAAGTTGCAAACTCATTTTTAGGTTTTATAAAACCTTTTATTTTAATCGGTTTTGTATGTGTGTTAATTCTATTGGCCAAAGATCTGGGGACAACAATTGTTGTGATGGTAACAGCAATGGGAATGGCATTTATGGCCAGAGCAAAGTTTCATTATTTTTTAACATTATTCATCGTAAATGGTGTAGGAATATATTTATTAACTGTGACTTCGGCATATAGAAAGGCTCGTTTAATGAGCTTTGTGGATCCATGGCAAGACACCTATGGAGCAGGTTATCAACTCACTCAGTCTTTAATCGCCATAGGGTCAGGTAAGTGGTTTGGAGCAGGTCTGGGTAATGGTGTGCAAAAATTATTATATCTACCAGAGGCATATAATGATTTTATATTTGCCGTTTTTAGTGAAGAGTTTGGCTTTATTGGAATTGTATTATTGGTGGGAATCTTTTCTATGTTGATTTACAGAATGATGCAAATATCATTAGAAGCACAAAGCTGTAATCTTAAATTTAATGCTTATTTGGGTTATGGCATAAGTTTTTGGTTTGCCTTACAGGTAATCATTCATATGGGAGTAAATTTAGGAATTCTACCTACCACAGGACTTACATTGCCTTTGGTAAGTTATGGTGGTTCAAGTATTTTGGTTATGGTAACCGCTTTGGCATTTATGTTCAGAATATCATACGAGACCAAAAAATACAGTGTCACGGATGCAAAAGCAAAAGAGAAAAATAAAGACAAAAAAATCATTGATAGTAATCACAAAATAGATCGGATATTTATGGACTACAATAAAAACACGGCTTCGGTATTAAAAAATGAATACAAATAATAGTTCTAAAAAAATAATGATTTTTGCAGGTGGAACCGGAGGACACATCTATCCTGCCATAGCAATTGCGAGCTGCTTAAAAAAACAAAACTGCTCGATTCAATGGGTAGGGGCTACCAACAAAATGGAAGCAAAAATAGTTCCTCAACATGGTTTTAAAATCAATTTTTTAAATATATCAGGAATTCGTCGAAAAGGAATAATAGCAAAATTATTAGCTCCATTTATGTTACAAATAGCAGTTATTCAAGCCGTAAAATTAATTATTAAACACCGACCCAATATAGTATTGGCAATGGGTGGTTTTGTCTCAGCACCTGGTGGAATAGCAGCAAAATTATGCTTTAAAAAACTATATATTCACGAGCAAAATGCCATAGCAGGAATGACTAATAAAGGCTTATCGTTGTTAGCCAATGTAATTTTTGAGTCCTATCGCAATACTTTTAAAAACAAAAAAGCAATATTCACAGGGAACCCTTTAAGAGATAGTATCGTCAAAAGATTCAAAGATAAAAAACCTATTTTGAATCAAGCAAAAAAATTAAATTTACTGCTGTTCGGAGGAAGTCTTGGGGCACGTATTTTAAATCAGAACCTATGCAACTTAGTAAACAAAAACCATGATATTACAGATAAATTTAATATCAAACATCAAACAGGAGAAAACTTATATCAAGAAGTATTACAGGAATACCAAGACAACAGCAGAATTGAGATATTGCCATTTATCACAGATATGGACAAACAATTAGACTGGGCGGACATTGTTATCTGTCGTGCAGGGGCAGGCAGTGTTGCCGAGTGTGCAGCAGCAGGATGTGTTGCTATTTTTATACCACTACCTACGGCGGTAGATGACCACCAAACCTATAATGCAAAATACCTATCAAATAAAAAAGCTGCTATTTTGTTGCCTCAACCACAATTAAATAGCGAAAATCTTATTGATATTTTAAACAAACTCTTTGATGACAGGAAAAATATGTTAAAGATAGCTACCCAAGCTCATACAATGGCTTGCTTTTCATCAACAGATAAAATAGTAGAGCAGATGTTAAAATGATTAGCAATAATAGATTTTATATCAATAAAATGCCGTCTTTTAATGTGAAGTCAATCTATTTTGTCGGTATAGGTGGCATAGGAATGAGCGGCATAGCCCAGGTTTTATTAAATTTAGGATTTAAAATCTATGGTAGCGATATTCAAGGCAATAAAACCATTGAAAAACTTAAAAATAATGGTGCGATTATTTATAACAAACATCGCGGAGAAAACATAAAGTCCGCTGATGTTGTTGTGATATCATCTGCCATAACAAATAAAAACCCAGAAATTATATCTGCTAAAAAATTAAAAATACCTATAATTCCACGAGCACAAATGTTAGCAGAGCTTATGAGGTTTTCATTAGGGGTTGCAGTATCAGGAACACACGGCAAAACAACAACAACGAGCCTTATCGCCCAGATTTTAAATCATACAGATTTAGATCCTACCTATGTTATAGGAGGAGTTTTGAATAACACAGGCTCAAATGCAAAATTAGGACGAGGTGCGTATTTAATTGCCGAGGCAGATGAATCCGATGCATCATTTTTATATCTGCATCCTATGATAGCAATAGTCACTAATATTGATGCCGATCATCTGTCAACATATGGTGGTAGTTTTGAAAAATTAAAGCAAACATTCGTCAAGTTTTTACACCAAGTGCCGTTTTATGGAACAGTAATTCTATGCATTGATAATACAGTGGTTAAAAATTTAATCTCCCAGATTACAAAACCTATTTTAACCTATGGTTTTGCCGATGATGCAGATTATAAGATAACAAACTTACGCTATAAAAATCATTGCAGTTATTTTGACTTACAAAAAAATAACAAGATATTTATGCGCAGCATAAAATTGCCTATGCCAGGGGAACATAATGTGCAAAATGCAACAGCTGCCATAGCTTTGGCAGATTTATTAGAAATAGATAAAAAAACGATTAAAAATGCCATAGGTAACTTCAATGGCATCAATCGTCGCTTTGATGTCTATGGAAATGTAAAACTGCCAGATAAAAAAATTACCCTTATCAATGATTATGCTCATCATCCCACAGAAATAGCAGCAACGATAAAAGCTGCCACCGATTGTTATGCTGACAAAAGATTAGTCGTGGTTTTTCAACCTCATAGATATAGTAGAACACAAGAATTATTAGATGATTTTAGTAGTGTTTTGTCAACAGTAGATATTTTATTGATATCAGAGGTGTATGCAGCCTCTGAGAAAAAAATAGAGCAAGCAGATGGCAGACATCTTTGTCAAAATATTCGTGCTCGTGGGATAACTAACCCTATTTTTATTGACGATATAAGCAACATGAGAGATAATCTTGCCAAAATATGTCAAGATCAAGATGTTGTATTGTGTATAGGTGCAGGAGATATATCGGTACAGGTGCAAAAAATGGTAAACCTATGAATATTTTAAACTACAAGGGATTAAAAAAATCAGAACCTCTTTGCAGGCACACATCTTGGAGAATTGGAGGCCCTGCGGAGTATTTTTTTCAACCTGAAAACAATCAAGAATTAAAATCTTTTTTAAAAAAATTAAATGGTGAAAAAAATATAACTGTTATCGGGCAAGGATCAAATTTATTAGTGCGTGATGGTGGCTTGGATGATGTTGTTATTGCTTTGAAAAACAAAGGAGAAATAAAGCTTATAAATCACCACACAATCTATGCAGATGCTCTGATAAATTGTGCCAAATTTGCTCGTTTTGCCAGTAGTAAAAATTTATACGGTGCAGAGTTTTTAATGGGAATTCCAGGCTCAATAGGTGGAGCTTTGGCTATGAATGCCGGCAGTTTTGGTTGTGAAATTTGGCAGCTCGTTAAAAAATTAAAAATGATAAATGATTTGGGGCAAACAAGATGGGCAAATAAAGATGATTTTGATGTCTCTTATCGTAATGTTAAGCTCAAACAACAAGAATGGTTTCTCGGAGCAGAATTTATCCTTGAAAAAGAGCAAAAAATAAAAATTAAAGAGTTGTTAGAGATTCGTAAAAAAAATCAACCGATCGGATCTTTATCCTGTGGCAGTGTTTTTAAAAATCCACCAAATAATTTTGCTGCCAAATTATTAGATGAATGCAATATGAAAGGTGTCAGTATAGGTGGGGCTTGCATCTCAGACAAACATGCAAATTTTATCATCAACAAAAACAATGCCAAAGCACAGGATGTTGAAAACTTAATATCTCTTATGAGAGAGCAAGTTTATAGTAAATTTAAAATTAAATTAGAATTAGAAGTGAAAATTATTGGCAAAAAATGCTAACAGGGATAAATATATGTTAAGTGAAAAACAAATAAAAGATTTGGGTAAAATAGCCGTTTTTTATGGAGGATTATCCTCTGAAAGAAAGGTTTCGCTGCAAAGTGGCAATGCAGTATATCAAGCATTAAAAAGCTTAAAATTAGATGTAGAAAAAATTGATGTGGGTTATAACATTCCTGAAATCATAACAACCAAAAAATTTGATCGAGTTTTTAACATGTTACATGGAAAATATGGTGAAGATGGTATAATTCAAGCTTTATTAGAGTGGAATGATATTCCATTTACTGGTGCAAAAATGGCAGCCTCTGCTATTGCGATGGACAAATACAGAACAAAGCTTATAGCTACAAGCATAGGTTGTCTTACTCCTGAATCCATGTTGATTAAAAACGAAAAACACAGCCTAATGATTGTGGAAAAACTATCCCTACCATTGGTTATAAAACCCATATCAGAGGGATCCAGCATAGGCATCAGCATTGTAAAAGAAAAAAATCAAATGGTAGATGCTTACATCAAAGCATTAAAATACACAAACCAGGTTATGGCAGAGAAGTTTGTCAAAGGGTCTGAATACACTGCTGCCATTTTAGATGATACGGCACTACCAGTTATAAAGCTAAAAGCAAAGAATGAATTTTATGATTACGAGGCAAAATACGAATCAGATGAGACAGAATATATGTGCCCTTGTGGTTTAGATCAGAATATAGAAAAACAAGTGCAAAACCAGGCCATTAAAATATTCAAAGCAATTGGTGCTCGCCATTGGGGAAGGGCTGATTTTATTATTGACAAAAACAACCATTCTTATTTTATTGAAATGAACACTATACCTGGGATGACAGAGCATTCATTGGTTCCTATGGCAGCTTATCATGCTGGTATAGATTTTAACAGATTAGTGTATAAAATAATAAAACAGACTTTACATCATGATTAGATATCTTGTTTTAGGGCTAATTCTATCGAGCATATTGTTAGGTTTCTATTGGGGATCTAGGATGCCGATAGATACTATTAAGATTCAAGGAAATTTAAAACATAGTAATTATCCTCTATTACAAGATACAGTAAAACAAAATTTAAATGGTAATTTTTTTACAATTGATATGAATCACCTTACAGATAAAATAAAACAAGTGCCTTGGATTCTCGATGTCCAAATTAAAAAAATATGGCCGACACAAATAAATGTTCAAATAACTGAAAGAAAAATATTGGCCATGTATAACAAAAATCAAGTCTTAACAACAGGTGATGTTTTGTTGCCAAAACCTAAAAAAATAAGTAAAAAAATATTAAAAATACATTCAAAGCTACCGATTAAATTTGATGACATTAAGGATTATAAATATATATTAAAAAAATACAATCTACATTTAATGGCGATTAAACAGGAGGAGGATATGGCAATAAATTTGCAAATAGATCATGGTGTGTGGCTAAAAACAGGAACATTGTTTGATAAAAAAACATGGGACAAAAGATTAATTGTTATCAAGAGTTTTTTATCCAAAAGAAACCATGGTATAAAAATAATCGATTTGCGATACCCTCTTGGGATGGCAATTACAAAAAATTAAAACATTAAAAAGGTATAAAAAATGACAAATAATGACGATAGTATAATAGTTGCACTGGATATAGGAACATCAAAAATTGTCGCAATTGTGGCAGAGATCAGAGAAGATAATATGATATACATATTAGGGTTAGGGTCTCATATTTCAACTGGACTAAAAAGAGGAGTGGTAGTTAATATCGAGCAGACAATCCAGTCGATAAAAAGGGCAATAGACGAGGCAGAACTTATGTCTGGTATCAACATAAAAACAGTTTATGCAGGCATAGCAGGCAGCCATATAGAGGGACATAATACCGATGGTGTCACGGTCATAAAAGATAAAAAAGAAGTATCTCAAGAAGATGTAGACAGAGTTATGACAGTTGCCAAATCATACAGTGTATCAGGAGAAAAGATATTTCTCCATGCACTACAACAAGATTTTACTATTGACGGACAAAAAGGAATCAAATACCCTATTGGTATGTCTGGCACGAGATTGGAGGTAGATGCACATTTAGTGTATGGCTCGGTAAGTGCCGCCAACAATATTAAAAAATGTATTCAAAGGTGCAATCTTGGTGTAGCAGATTTGGTGTTGGAACAATTAGCATCATCTTATGCAGTTTTATCCGAAGATGAAAAAGATATTGGGGTTTGCTTGTTGGACATAGGCGGAGGCACCGCGGATATTGCAGTTTTTATTGATGGTGCATTGCGCCATACTGCGGTAATTCCTATCGCAGGAGATCAGGTTACCAAAGATATAGCCATAGCCCTTCGGACATCAACATCTAATGCCGAAGAAATTAAAATTCGTTATGGTTGTGCTTTGGCAAAAATAGTAGGAGCAGATGAGACAATAAAGGTCAAAGCCATAGCAGGGGTTGGTACCAGGACAATTCAAAGAGATGTGTTGTCCTCAACAGCAGAATGCCGTTATACAGAAATTTTCGACTTCACTAGATTAGAATTAGCAAAAAGTGGCTTTTCACAAAGAATTGCCGCAGGTTTAGTTTTGTGCGGAGGAGCCTCAAAAATTGAAGGAGCCTCACAACTTGCCGAAGAAGTGTTAAATATGCCAGTCAGGATTGGAATTCCCACTAATGTCGGTGGCATAAAAGATGTGGTGCAAAACCCTGCGTTTGCAACCGGAGTAGGTCTGTTGATATATGCCTCCAAAGAAGGTTATGCTCAGCAAAAAACACAGCCTAAAAATATAAATGTGTTCAACAAGATGGTTTCATGGTTTCAGGATAATTTTTAATTTTTAATTTTTAATTTTTTTTATAGGAGCAACAAAATGAACGACAATATTAGATTTCAACCAGTAGGTCCAGAAAACCCAAAAGCGGTAATAAAAGTAATATCAGCAGGTGGAGGTGGTGGCAATGCTGTCAAATTTATGCAAGATGAGCCTTTGGACAATATTCAAGATGTGGAGTTTATTTGCACAAATACAGATGTGCAAGATTTAATAAATATCAATAATATTCAAACTTTACAAATAGGCAAGGAAAAAACTAAAGGTCTTGGTGCAGGCAACATCCCAGATGTTGGTAAACAGGCTGCCACAGAAGATAAAGAAAAAATAGCAGAAATATGTCGAGGAGCAGATATGATTTTTCTTACAGCTGGTATGGGCGGTGGCACAGGCACAGGTGCATTGCCAGTAATCGCAGAGGAGGCAAAAAAACAAGGGGCACTTACAGTTGCAGTAGTTACCAAACCTTACTCTTACGAGGGAGCCAGAAGAATGCAAAATGCTGTTTTAGGAATAAAAGAGTTAAAAAAGCATGCAGATTCGTTGATAGTAATTTCAAACGACAAATTAGAAGAAACAGCAGGTGATGATTTAGATTTTGAAGACGCTTTCAAATTAGCAAATAATGTGCTACGAGATGCAGTGCTTGGTATATCAAGACTTATCACAACTAAGGGCGTTGTAAACCTTGATTTTGCTGATATTAAAACAGTTATGTCAGCCAAAGGAGATGCGATGATGGGGACAGGTCATGCCCGTGGCGAAGACAGAGCACAAAAAGCAGTTGAGATGGCATTAAATTGTCCGTTATTAGATGATATAAATATAAAGGGAGCCCAGGGAATTCTAATCAATGTAATGGGAGCTAAGATAAAGAACTCCGAACTGAGACTGATAAGTGAGACAATTACCAAAGGTGCAGGTGCAGATGCTCATATCATAAATGGCATCACAAGAGATCTAAATGCAGGGGATGAGTTATCAGTTACATTTGTAGCAACAGGATTAAGCTCAGGTAACAAGCCGATGTTGAAAATAGAAACAGCGACAAATGATAAAAATAGCATACCTGATTTTAACCCCAATCATGTCTCGGACAGCGCCAAGCAAGAATTCAATGAAGAATTGTATGATATTCCAGCCTATGTCCGCAAACAAGTTCACTGATAAAAATATGATTGCTTATTTTAATCGGACATGATTGATTAATGGCGGAAATGACGAGTGTTGGTAAAAACCATTATCATTTTATGATTATCGGCAGCTAATATCACCTCGTCATCACGGATAGATCCGCCCGGTTGAATCACAGCTTTGATGTGATTCTTGGCGGCCTCGTCAATTCCATCACGAAAAGGAAAAAAGGCATCGGATGCCATATATGAGCCTGCTACCTCTAAATTCGCTGCCACAGCTTTACTTGTTGCTATTCTGGCACTATTGATTCTGCTCATCTGCCCTGCCCCTATACCGATTGTTTGTTTGTTTTTACCATAAACTATCGCATTTGATTTAACAAATTTTGCTACCTTCCAAACAAAAATTAGATCGTCTAATTGCTCTTTTGTAGGATGAATTTTACTTACCACTTTTAAATTATCATATAATAAATCATCCGAATCTTGCACCAACAAACCGCCATTTACTTTTTTAAAATCCAGGCATTTTTGGCTATGATTTAAATTCTCTATGGATAAAAGACGGATATTTTTTTTAGTAGATATGATTTTTATCGCATCTTCTGTTATGCCAGGGGCTATAATCACTTCGACAAATTGACGGGCAATTATATTCTCTGCGGTGGTTTTATCTAACGCTTGATTAAAGGCTATAATGCCACCAAAGGATGATTCAGGATCTGTTGCATAGGCTTTATCATAAGCTTGTGTGATATTCGATGATGAGGCAACTCCACAAGGATTGGCATGTTTTACAATTACACAGGTAGGCTCATCAAATTGTCTGATGCATTGTAAGGCTGCATCAGTGTCGGCTATGTTATTATAAGATAAATCTTTACCGTGAAGTTGACAGGCATTAGAGATGCAGGGTTGGGTAATATTATCCAGCACATAAAATGCACCATTTTGATGAGGGTTTTCACCATAACGGACATTTTGTTTTAGATTATATTGCATGTTTAAAACTCGGGGGAATTGCAAGGTTTTATTATTATTATCCAAACTTGTCAGATAGTTACTAACCAATCCATCGTATTTTGCGGTATGACTAAATGCTTTGGCGGATAGAAGTTGTCTTTGTAGCAAGTCCGTGCCACCTTTTTCTTGTATGGCATCTTCAATTGTGCTGTAATCCGTAGGATTAGTTACCACAGCCACTCTTTGAAAATTTTTAGCAGCAGAGCGAACCATAGCAGGTCCACCAATATCAATGTTTTCAATTGCCATATCAAGTGTGCAATCTTTTTTTGCAATAGTATCGGCGAATGGATAGAGATTTACTATCACCAAATCAATTTTTTCTATACCATGCTTATGCATAATATCATCATCAATTCCATCACGTCCTAATATTCCACCGTGTATTTTTGGGTGCAATGTTTTTACCCGCCCTGCCATCATTTGAGAAAAATTAGTATGCTCACTTACCTCTTTTACTTTTATTTTATTGTCTAAAAGTAGTCCAGCTGTGCCACCAGTTGAGATAATTTTTATATTATTTTTAACTAAAAATTTTGCAAATTCAATAAGATTGGTTTTGTCAGAAACACTTATCAGTGCAGTTTTAATTTTATAAATCATAGTGATATTTGTAATAAAAAATGTTATTATACTCTTTTTTAATTTAACTTTTAAAACATTGTTTGCAAAAATAACAACTTTTTTAATAACTATAGTTTTGCTGTCATCTTGTAGTTCTTATTCTCACAAAGAAGACACAAAACTTGTTATCATGGCATTGAACAATGATAATCCAGCTATTGCTTTGCAAGTCTTAGAATCTCAAGATGCAGATAAGGATAATGTCGTTTTAGAAAACCTACATAGAGGACTATTGCTCCACAGATTAAAAAAATATAAACAATCTAATAAAGCATTTGAAATCGCCAAAAACAAAATGACATCCCTATATGGTGCCAGCATATCTGATCAGTTCAAAGCATCCATCATCAACGATTCATACATAGAGTATGCAGGAGACAAATATGAGCAACTAATAGTGCATGGTTTTCAAATCTTAAATTATTTATTTATGAATGATGTATCTGGTGCCAGAGTTGAGGTTTTGCAAGCTAATACCAAAATGAATAAATGGGGCAAACCAAAATCAGGCACAGATGGTTATCTTTGGATTCACTACCTATCAGGTGTAGTTTATGAAATAAATAACGAAGATGATAGTGCTATAATATCCTATCGTAAAGCTTACCGCATAGCACAATCACAAAACAAAGTTAACCGTGCAATCTATGAACCTTACATAAAATTATCCTATAAATTAGGCTTTAAAAATGAATACAATAAATTATCAAAACTGCACAACTTTAACTACGACAAAAATATAAAACAAGAAACTTTATTGATATTTTTTAATGGCACAGCCCCTGTTAAAAAAGAACATAGATTGTTAAGATATAGTAACAATTTAAATAAAAATGTGGGCATAGTTTTACCTTTTTATCCAAAATTAAATAATTCACTCATAGGTCATAATAAACAATCGATGATTATCGAAAATAACATCAACCATACAACCAAAACACAACAAATAGAGTCAATCGAAGTTTTAGCAAGATCGGCCTTGCAAAAAAATATGCCAACCATGATAACTCGCTCCTTGATTAGGCAAGTAGCAAAATACCAAATAATAAGTCAGGCTGATGCAGATAATAAAAATTCCCTGTTGTTGGGAATAATAGCCAGAATTACATCTCACGTAACAGAAAGAGCGGATACTCGCTCATGGTTTTCGCTGCCAAACGAAATTCAAATCGCTAGATCTCCCATAGATAAACAAGCAAAAACAGTGCGGATAAAGTCCGTAGGTTTTACCATGAAACCAATAATCTTGAAAATAAAAAGCAAAAAGGCTATAATACCCATAACTATATTTTCATCAAGCAAAAAATGACAAATCAAATTAAAAACAGACTTATAGATTTCTTCTTTAACTTAGAAGATTGGCAGATATTCACTAAAAAATTATTATCAATAATAGTTTTTATAGTTTTATTATTGATTTTGTGGGTATTTCCTATTAGTTTATTCGTTGCTCCATTTTATTCCATAACTCAAGATGAACCCCATAAAGTAAAAATTTACAAAGAAACAGAAGGCAAGACAACCGTCTTATCTATCGCAGATGGAATAGACAAAATTCTTGATACTGGCTTAACTACAAATTTTTTTGGAGTAAAAACCTGGATAGACAATAAATATTATCAACAGGTAGGAGAGATTGAGATCTACCGCTTATCTGTATGGTCTTTGGAAAATAGTCTTGGTAGAAATCGTGGCACAGGTGGTGCCAACAAATCATTAGTGCAAGCAAGGTCTGATATATATGCAGATTACAATTTACCAATTTTTACAAGCTTCAACAAAAGATTAAAACAAACAGTTAAAAATTTGCATAAATACATCAACAAATTAGAACAGGATGCAAGCCTTCCTATGGACAAAAAACAAGCAGTATTTATTGTAAATTCAGATAATTTAGCGGAAGTAATAGATCGATTAAAACAACAATTGCAAACGAACATAATGGTAAAAACAAGGTTTTTTACCACCGATGATAAGTTTTATACCATAAAAGGCAACCTCATTGCATTGCACCAGTTTTTAGAGGGGATTAAATTTGACTTTGCCGATAAATTAAAAGATAAATCATCCTATGAAGAAAATTTTATCCCTTTATTGTCTCAAATAAAAAAAACCATCCAACAAAATCCAATAGTAATTATGGAATCATTAGGGCATCTATCGAAGTTATCTAATGAGGCAAATGTTATAGCTCAAAAATTAGGAGAGTTACGCGACAAACTCAAAAAAGGATAAATATTAAAGTGGTGCATCTGCTACCTCCCATTTTATCCCATAAAAACAAAGACGGACACGACAAACAAACATCGCCGTAGGCAACTACAGAAGTCCCACTTCCGAGGTTAAGAGTTATTCAAGGCTCTCAAAAACGAAGTTCTTAATTGCCAGTTAATATTATGCCTGATCCCGTTAACAACTAATTAATGACTGATTGTCGTGTTTTATGCATGTAGTTGGATGGATTTTCCGTGTAAAGCAATTCAATGACGGAAGTATCGTCATGCTAAACTTGATTCAGTATCCATTCATCCTACAAAGCATAGTTTACAATTTTTGATTTTGGTATTTTTTTACAAGTTTATGAGTTGAATCATCTTGCAAAGATTTGTTTTGGTTATCGTTTAAATCCTCTAAAATTGAATTGGCAATTTCTTTACCTAATTCCACTCCCCATTGATCAAATGGGTTAAGATTCCAAATCACAGACTGAACAAATACTTTTAACTCATATGTTGCAATTAAAGATCCTAAGTTCTCAGGGCTTAGTTTGGATAATAAAATAGAGCTTATAGGGCGATTACCAGAAAATGTTTTGTAAGGACACAAAAAGTCTATCTGTTTTTTATTTACTCCTTGTTGTGCCATTATAATAGAGGCGGCTTTACTATCTCTGCCAAAACTAAGTGCTTGGATTTGAGAGATAAAATTAGCTATCAATTTTTGCTCATGCTCTTTATAACCATGCAGAGATTTGATAGATATTATCATATCTGATGCTATTTTAACCGTGCCTTGATGCAAGAGCTGATAAAATGAATGTTGTGCCTCAGAACCTACGGCACCCCAAATTATAGGAGAGGTCGCATAATCTGTTCTTAACCCTTCTCTATCAATGCTTTTGCCATTACTCTCCATATCACATTGACGGATTAAAAAATTTAAATTTCGTAATAAATAATCATAGGGGAATATTGCCTGATTATTGATGTTTAAAAAATTTATATTCCACACTCCAATCATCGCCATAATAACAGGAATATTTTTTTCAAATGGTTTATTTTTAAAGTGAGAATCCATCTTATGGGCGCCGTCTAAGAACTTTTTAAAATTATTAAATCCCACTTGGATTGCGATAGGCAATCCTATCGCCGACCATACAGAGTATCTGCCTCCGACCTCATCCCAAAGTTCAAATATTGCATCCTCTGATATACCAAATTTTAAGGCTTTACTCGGACAAGCCGTAATAGCGATAAAATGTTTTTTAATATCTTTATTTAATCCTCCTTGATCGCTAAACCACGCCATTGCGGAGCGAGCATTAGTTATGGTCTCCATTGTGCTAAATGATTTTGATGATATTATAAAAAGTGTAGTTTGAAAATTTTTACCATTTAGAACCTCTTGCAGATTAAAAGCATCTAAGTTTGAAATAAAATCAACACTTATTCCTTCAACTGACAAAGGTTTTAAAGCCTCACAAACAAATTTTGGCCCCCATTCGGAGCCACCTATGCCAATATTTATGATGTTTGTTATTTTTTTATCACTTATCCATTGATTGGAGTGGATATCGGCACAAAATTTTGCCATCTTGTGGAGTTGTTTTTGCACTTTTTTGCTGATGTTACTATCATTAGCAGGCTCTCTTAGGGCTGTATGCATTGCAGAGCGGTTTTCGGTGTGATTGATTTTATCACCTGCATACAATCTATCTATCCAATTTTTTAAATCTCTTTGTTTCGCCAGATCAATAAGTTTTTTAATTGTGTCTGATCTCACCAATTGTTTGGAAAAATCAAAAAATAAATTTTCTTCGAATTTGAATGATAATTCCTCAAAACGACAGGGGTTGCTCGCAAACTCTTGTTTTAAGTCAATGTTTCGCATCTTTTTGCTGTGTTTTTTTAAATCCTGCCAAGATAATAATTTAGTGAGAGTGCTCATATGTATATATTTTTGTGTTTCTATGAAATTTGTGGATAAATTTTGTGCTTTGTGTGAGTTATATGGTTTAAATCATCAAGGTAGACCAATTTTGGCTTATATTTTTTGTAGGCAGATTTTTTATATTCAGCATAGGTGCAGATTATAACCTTATCCCCTATGTCAGCCTTATGAGCGGCTGCCCCATTGAAAGATATTATGCCACTATTTGCAGTAGATTTTATGGCATAGGTGGTAAATCTTTTACCGTTATTGATATTATAAATATGTAACATTTCATACTCTAATATATCAGCTGCAATCATTAAATTTTCATCTATCGCACAGGATCCTTCGTAGTCTATTTCAACGGAGGTTACAACAGCACGATGTAACTTTGCTTTTAAAAATACTCTTTTCATAGATATAATCCAAAAACTTTATTGGCTAATATAATATACTATATCGTTTTTGAATTGTTTAATTTTTGCTCTATGTTAAGAAAAATATATGTTCTTTTTATTGCTCGTAGTTTAGAATTTTTAAAAGATAGTGCATCATTGGGGTGGAATCTTGTTTTGCCTGTGATGTTAATAGCAGGCTTTTCTATAATGTTTGCAGGCGGAGAAAAGCCATTTTTTAAGGTTGCGGTGATGGCAGACAACAACACTCAAAACAATCAAAACAATCATCCATTTTTATCTTACCCTCAAATTGAATTTTATAAAATTACAGACAAAAAAAAATCAATGGATAATGTGCGTTTGCATAAAAGCGATATGTTGCTTGATTTAACAGACAATAAACACTCATATTGGATTAATTCCCTATCTCAAAAAGGAGAAATTTTAGAAAAATTATTATTATCTTCTTCTTCATCCGATATAAAAATGCAAAAACAAATTATAGAGGGCAAAAAAGTATCCTATGTAGACTGGGTAGTGCCAGGAATCATGGGCATGAATATTATGTTTAGTTGTCTGTTTGGGGTCGGTTTTGTCATAGTTCGTTATCGCAAATCAGGTTATCTAAAAAGATTAAATGCCACTCCTGTGACGGCAACAGAATTTATTTTATCACAGATTGCTTCCAGAATGATTTTAATAGTTATAATCTCAATTGTTTTATTTGGGATAAGTTATTGGATTTTAGATTTAAATTTTGCAGGCTCCTATTTTGATTTAATCGTTATTTTAATATTAGGCTGTCTGTCTATTATTTCTCTATCTTTGGTTGTAATATCAAGGTCACAATCCGAAGAGTTGGCAAGTGGGATGTTAAATATGCTCTCATGGCCTATGATGTTTTTATCAGGAGTTTGGTTTTCATTAGATGGGGCAAGTAGTTGGGTGCAAAAATTAGCCGATTTTTTTCCATTAACTCATTTTTTATCAGCCTCGCGGGCGATAATTATTGATGGAGAGTCTCTAATAGCACAGAAAAATCAAATTATTGTTCTAATATCCATTACGATTGTCTGTTTTATAATTGGCACTCTATCATTTAAATGGGACAAAGATTAAAGCTTGTAACAAGCTTCATATTTTTATAGAGACCTTTGCATAATTCAAGCACAATTTATAAAAACAATAAAATGCACCTATTTTGTCAAAAAACTCGTCAAATAACTAGTTATTTTCCTCATTTTTTAACAAAATATGCGCTATTTTCTT